>JGI12104J13512_1001891_pt1 | contig 14183 bp, 11 predicted proteins | sample TerdegcTABiofilm_FD_13512 | JGI IMG/M metagenome (IMG submission 13512)
GATTGAATTTTCGAGGAAAAAGGTTTTATTGTTTGTTGCCATTAAACTTCCAGGCTATATTAAAGGAGGGATAATGATTTGAGGACTGCCAGGCAGATTCCCTGGTACCTGATCGCATCCATTCTGATCTCTTTATCAGCTCTTACTCTGGCTAATCTTATTGCCGAGCCCCTGAAAGAGGGGGGCTCGTATATTGCTTTGGCTCTGGTGATACTGGTACCCGGCTACCTTGCGGTCCTCTTCCTCTTCCCCGCCGCAGGCGACCTGGATTTGAATAGGCGCCTTCTCTTATCCCTGCTGGCATCAATGCTATTGGCAGGGCTCATTAGCCTGATTCTGTATCTCACCCCTCGGGGGCTTGAGCCTGCATCCCTGGCCACCATTCTCTCTTTTCTCACCCTGTCTCTGGCGGCTGCAGCCTACCTTCGCTGGTCTTCTCTGCCCCGCAGCAGGAGGTTTATCATCGGCGCGAAGAGGGGCTATCGCGGCCGAAGGTCTTCTGTACTCATCTCCCGCAGGAACCCTCTTCTGATCGCCCTGGCCGCAGTCCTCATTCTGGCTGGCCTCTCCCTGGCCATTTATTACTATCATCCTGAAATGAATTTCTTATCCTCCCCAGAAGGCTATACGGAGCTGGATGTGACCTGGCCGGAGAGCGAGATTGATGATTCACCTGCAAAGGAATACACGACGCTTATCGCTGGCCGCGAGCTGGAAGCGCGGGCGAGGATAGAGAACCATGAGGGCAACCCGGTCAATTATTCCCTGCGCCTGGTTTTGGACAACTCCACCATCTTCGTCAAAGGGCTGCGTCTGGGGGACAACGAGACCTGGGATAGCATGCTCGGCTTCGTTCTTACGGGCCAGCCAGGCAAACAAAGGCTTGACCTCCTACTATTCAAGGAAGGGGATAGCACGACCCCCTACAAATCCGAGCATCTCCTGGTCGATCTGATCGATGAGCAATCCGAGGATCGGGATACATCGGAAAACAGCAGCAATGAATCTGCAGAGAGTTCTGTCAGCCTGCCGGTCTCATTTGAGGAGGCCACAAAGGTCACCATCCTCAGCGCCGGAGGCGGTGGCAGCTCTGCATCTCCAGTCAGCGCATCTGCTGCCGCCTCTTCCGTAAAATCGCCGCCCAAATCCGCAGCAAAGGAGATGGAACAACAGAATGAGGAGGATACGACAGAAAATCTTCCGCCCGCGGAGGATACTGTCATAAGCGATGCCGTGACCGGAGGGTCCACAGCAGACAGCAGCGAGAAGGAAGCCCAACCCTCCGCCAGCATAATATCTGGGGAAGGCATCTCTGCTGAGGGGACTGAGCCAAGCCCAGGTGCGGTCCCAGCGGATGCAGTGGAATCCAAAGAGAGTGCATCCGGGCCAGAGAATGCATTCGCACCGGCCTATGCATCTATCTTTTCATCTGATATTCCATCATACTCTTCTGAGCACATCTCCTCGACCGCGGTGTCAGGATCGGTATCCAACTCTGCACCGGCAGCAGACGAGACGCTCAAACCCGTGCTGGAGGAAGCTGCACCACCAGATCAGCTGGCAGAGGACGAACCCATCTCAGACCAATCGACGGCGGATGCCATCAAGAACCAGCCGCCGGTTTTGCACAGCCTCCTGCCGGACAGGCCCAGTCCGCAGACAAAGGGCACAGCGATCATCTGGAGGGCAGAGGCAGAAGATCCTGAGGGCGACAGAATCCTCTATCGCTTCCTGGTCGATGGCATCCAGGGGAGAAAATGGTCCAAGTCCAGCAGCTGGAGCTGGCCCACCCAATATCTGGATGCTGGCGAATATACCATCACCGTCCAGGCAATGGACGGTCTTCACTCGCCTTCTGACTCCTGTGACAGCTCTTTAGATGCCACCATGATCATCCTGGAACAAAACCAGCCTCCCATCTTGAAGGAGCTGGAGGTGGACCCTAAGAGCCCCAGTTCCCAGGGATCGCTGATAACCTGGACCGCCAAGGCAATAGATCCGGACCAGGATGAGCTATCTTATCGTTTCCTCCTCGATGGCCGGGAGGCGTCCGGTTGGTCGGCGTCGAACTCCTGGACATGGAACAGCTCCGAGGAGGCGGGAGATCATGAGATCACCGTTCAGATAATAGATGGCTCCCATGCCGGCCAGGACTCCTTCGACGCCGAATTGAACCGCCCTTACACCCTGACTGAATCAAAGCTCATCTCTCCGGTGGAATCATCTGCATCGCTCAATCAGGTCCCTATGCTCGTCGAGCTCGTGCCGGATGCGCTCAGTCCGGTCGAGAGGGGTGGGATCATAAACTGGACGGCCAGAGCCATCGATCCCGATGGAGATCAGCTGTTGTATGAGTTCCTCCTCGATGGCCATGATATGACCGGCTGGTCCACCTCCCCTTCCTGGATCTGGAACTCCTCCGGCGCACTGCCTGGCACCCATAAGATCACCGTCCTGGCTAGGGACGGCAACCACGCCTCTGCAGACTCTTTCGATGGCTCAATGGATGCGGCATTCACCCTAGTGGAGAAAAACCAGCCGCCCGTCCTCTTGAGCCTCGAGCCGGACCTCCCCAGCCCTCGGGTTACGGGGGAGACGATCGTCTGGAAGGCAGAGGCCAGGGACCCGGATGATGATCCCATCCTCTACAAGTTCCAGCTTGAAGGCAAGGATATGGTCCGATGGTCGGAATCTAATAGCTGGAGCTGGTCCACCCGAGGCCTTGCTGCCGGCGATTATAGCATCACCGTCCTGGTCAGGGACGGCCGTCACGCATCAGAGTACTCATCTGACGGCTCTCTGATGGAGAGCTTCAGCCTCAATACCGCCATAGATCAGCAGATAGACGAGCTGATGAGCCAGAGGGGCTTTGGAGCCACGGGAGATACTGATTATCGCTCCTCTGACATCCGGCTTAAGGTGGCTGGTCCAAAGGCTTGATAGCATAGATTTAAGTTCGTTGTCCCCCAATGACCTGCACCTATCCATGAAGATCCTTCAGGTATCTCCTTATTTTCCCCCCCATCTGGGCGGGGTTGAGTATCATGTGAAAGAGCTGGCGGATGGCCTGGCCAGGAGGGGCCATCAGATAACTGTAGCCTCATCATGCGGAAGATGGAATAATGGATTTGTGCGCATTCCCAGCATCGACCTTTTTTATGTTCCAGTCCCTATCAAGCGGCCCAACCTTGAAGCAGACATATATCACAGCCACGTGCCCAGCCCCCTCTTTGCTTTCATGTTGCGGGACTCCTCACCCCACGTGGTCACCTACCACAACGATGTGGTGATCCCGGGGAACCTCAATGGATACACCCTCCCCCGTTCCTTCGGGGCGGCAGTGGAGGGAGCGAATATGAGGATCATCCGAAGGGTCTTGGACCGGGCGAAGATGGTGATATCCACCACAAAAAGCTATGCCGAAACCTCTCCCGTTCTGAAGGACTACATTCACAAAACCAAGGTTGTGCCCAATGCAGTGGATGTATCCCTCTATCCCCGGGGCAGAGAGAAGAAGAGCTATGTTCTCTATGCGGGCAGGCTGCTGCACTATAAAGGAATCGAGTCTCTGATCCAGGCTATGAGGGAGGTGCAGAAGAGGACCGACCTCGACCTTGTCCTGGTGGGCGATGGCTACGACCGCAGCCGCCTGGAGGCGCTGTCGAGAAAGCTCGCTGTCAGGACCAGGTTCACCGGCAGACTGGACCGGGCGAGATTCATCGATGCCCTCGCTCAGGCCGAGGTCCTGGTCCTCCCCACCCAGAACCGCCTGGAGGCCTTTGGCATTGTCCTTCTCGAGGCCATGGCCTGCGAGACTCCCGTCCTGGCCTTCGATACCCCTGGGGTGGCTGAGGTGGCAGCTGAGGGAGGGATGATCTACTCCAGCCCAGAGGAGCTGGCAGATATGATATTGGAGCTGCATGAGAGCCCGAACCTGAGGATTGATCTTGGCCAGAAGGGCAGGATGGCGGTGGAGGAGAAGTACTCCTGGACGAAGGCCCTGGATATGATGGAGTCGATCTATGAAGAGGTGGCCTGAGAAGATCCTGAGTCAATAAGTATTTACAGAATAGATCTTAGCTTGCATTTGATGAATGAGAGGTTGAAGGCCATATTATTCGCCGCCCTGATGAGCCTTGTCTCCATCGTTTTCATCCTGTACTATACGGATGCTGATTTGAGTTGGGAGATGATCTCTCGGGTCAGCGCAGGGTTTCTGATGCTGGCGATTGGCCTTCATGTGCTCTCCTGGATGATTTACGCTCTGCGTCTCAAGCTGCTGGCATCCATGGCCGGCCATCCAATAAGCTTCCCGCTCTCCGTTCGGTGTACCCTGGCCTCGAACTTCATGGCCGCCATCACTCCCTCTTCTGCGGGCGGAGAGCCCCTGCGGGTCAAGATCCTGGCCGATGACGGCATGAGCTATGGAGGAGCGACGGCGGTGGTGATTAGCGAGAGGCTGCTTGACAGCATATTCTTCTTGACCTCCCTTGCGATATTGCTCATGATCTCCGGCTTTTTCGCTGGCTTCGGCCTGAAGGTGGGAGCGATCTTCCTCCTCTTTCTCCTGATTTTCCTGGCATTTCTCAGGCAGCTCATCATCCGGCCGCAGAGGATCGCCCGTCTGATGGAGTGGATCAAGAGAAGGACCGGGAACAGAGCCATCATCCTCTCCATAGAACGGGAGATATGGCTCTTCCGGGATGCAGGAATTCAGCTCGCCAAAGAGACTATGCGTTGTCTGCCGGTGCTGGCGGCAATGACGGCTTTCATCTGGCTCTGCGACTTTCTGGTTCCCTCTGCCTTATTGGCTGGCATGGCTCAGGACTCCAGCATTCTTCTATCGGTGACCGCCCAGAACATCCTGGCGATAGTGGGCCTTCTGCCGTTGACCCCTGGGGCCAGCGGCGTGGCAGAGCTGGGGATGAGCTACCTTTATTCTGCCTTCGTCTCTCCCGCCTTGCTGCTGCCGCTCATCGTCCTCTGGCGCTTGATCACCTATTTCTTGAACATCGTCGTAGGCGCGGCCTTCGCTGGGGCAACGATCAATGGAATGATGAAAAAATAAAAAAATTGTAGCCTGCAGACCGCATTTCGGCCTGCAGCCCTCATCCGGGATTATCCACTTTCTTTCCAGTTTAGTCTCCGGCCATGATATAACCGATGATCCTGCCGTAAGCAGGCCTCGCCACCAGCGTTCCCAGGACCACTCCAATGATGATGATCAGAGCGAATCCGGTCAGGGCGCCGAATCCCATAATGAGCAGCGGAAGCATGGCCATGATCGTCGTCGCCGCTGCGCCCAGGATTATGGCAAAGGCCCGAGATAGCCGGCTCAAATAGATCTTGCTGCTGGTTGCAGCCACTTTGCCCACGCCTGCTTTCTCCGCTGCCTCTGCCGCTCTCTCTTTAATGCTCCGGTCGGATGCAGCTGCTGCCGCTTCCCCGCCCCGGATAACCTCATCGGTGATGATCACCAGTTGGTCAACACCTGTCCCTATCACCATGATAATGCCTGCCAGGCTGGCCAGATCAAGCTGCCATTTGGCCAGGGACCAGACGCCCAGCATTATCACCACTTCGCTAAGGGAGGTGAAGAGCATGGGCAAGACGATCCTCCTCTCACGGTAGCGGTAGTATATCATGGCCGCAACAGCGAGGAGGGCGATCAGGCCAGCTATCACCATCTGGATCTTGAACTGCTTGCCCAGAGCGGCTGATACCTGGCCCGATCCCACTATCTCCACATTGACCGGTAGAGCGCCCTCTTGCAGGTGGATTTGAAGCTCCTTTGCATCCTGGGAACCCGCATCCCCAGAGCCCACCCGAGCTTCCAAGCCGCGAGATGGTGCCTTCTGCAGGGTGCTGGCCAGCTCTGGCGAGAGGGGAGCGCTGAAGACCGGGTCCTTATCCAGGTACATGGTTATGGGGTGAGCTCCCGGATCCTTGACTGCGCCGGTATCGATTGCCGCCTTCTGGAAAGCTGCCGCGCCCTCTTCAGAGAGGGTGAAGGGCACTCCCCATTGGCCATGCTGATCTCCTCTGGGTATATCCACAGATTCCACGGCATCTCCATAGAGGACATGCATGGTCTGGTTGTCCTCGGTCTGGATCCTGATCTCGAACTTGCCCGGCTTGCCCACTATATCCTGAGATGAGGCCACGTCCTTACCCGCCAGGTCGATGAGGATGTATTTGTTGTCCACCATCCTCACCCTGATGTCCTGCAGCCCCAGACGGTTGAGCTTGGAGTCCAAAACCTTCTTTGTGTCATCCACCGTCTCCTGGGTCAGGCCCTCGATAAAAGCATCCTCACCTGTGGGCACCTTTCCTCCTACCGGAGCGAGTATGGCATCCAGCGATTCCCTGGTGACATTGGTCCTGATCTCATAAAGGACAGGGGCAAATTGCACTATCTTGACATCCGCATCGAGGTTCTTTTGCAGATAATTGATTATCACCGTCTCGGGAGCGGCAGGTATGGTGACCTTGGTGCCGTTGGCAAGCGGTGCAATCTCCGCCCCCAGATACCCTAGATCGTCGGGAAGAGTTGGATCGATGCTGCCCGGCACAGTCACAATATAGCTGTTGCCATGTCTCTCCACGGAATCGGTTCCGAACTGGTATCCAAGAATGCTCTCAGGATCCACATCCACCTGGGCCATAGCCCCCTGCAGCTTGAGCTGAAGGTACGATCCGCCCTGCAGGTCCAGGCCGTACTTGAGGCCGAAGGCACCAATGCAGATTATGGCCAGGGCCAGGAACAGAGCGAACAGCAGCACTCTCTTGTCCCTGGACAGCTCTTCGATCAGGCTCATCTCTTCTGCCCCCTTGCTGCCTTGCGAGGCCGGCTCAGGTACCACCTAAGCCCCTGAGCATTGGTGATCCAGGTGTTCAGCAAATCAGCCGCCAGGCCGAAGATGAGCACCATTGTCATATCGGCGATGACATCCATCCGGCTAAATGATGGCACTATTAGATGAAGGAGGTTGGAGACGAGGATGAGGGCGATCACCGCGGAAAGCGTGGTTGCGGCCATGGTCAGGCCAGTCCCCATCGCTCCTTTGATCTTATCGTCCGTTGTCCCTTTGCGCTTCAAGACCCTCATGGTGAGCAGAATATCGGTATCGACAGAGTAGCCGATGAGCATGAGAAGCGCAGCTACCGTCCCCAAGGAGAGCTGGATTCCAGTCAGGTTCATGGATGCCGCTGCGGTCAGGATGTCTGCCAGAGCGCAGAGCACGACCAGCAGTGAGACAAAGATCTGCCTGAATACAATGAAGACCACTATAGCCATAAAGACGAATGAGAGCGGCAGGTATCTGATAACCTGGGCCTGCAGCTCCTGGCTGTATATTGGTCCCATATGTTTGATCTCAGCATTATCGCCGTACTTGTCAACGATCTGCTGGGCAAGTTCTGTATACTTCTCATCGCTCATGGGGCCGAACTGAATCATATATCGGCTGCCCACGTCTCTTACATCTGCCAGAGGGTATTTGTCAAACTCTTCCGCTACCGCATCTTCTGATTCTGTAGCTGGCACGGTTGCTAATGTGCCTCCCGTGAACTCTATCCCTAAATTCACGGGCGATCCCGTGTTGAGATAGGTTACACCCAAGCTGATCAATGCTATGATGATGACGATTACGGGAATCAGCATCATCTGCTTGGGCGGGTACTTGGAAATGATATCGTCCAGTTCCATTATAATTCTCCTCGAAATCGATCTGATCAACCCAACGCTTGGTGTCTGTGGCTCTGGTTGCGTCCTTTGGCCTATAGGCTGGCATCAAAAGATCTATCGATTAGCATCTTTTGGCCTTTTTTCAGAATATTTCCATCTATTTACGGCTTGCTATCCGACCTTCTCCCATTTCTCCAAGCTTATCACCTGAGATAGGGTCTTCCCCCGGCGGATCTCCTCAAAGAGCCTGTCTTCGGTCTTCTCGACCTCTTTTGCCCTTCTTGCGATCTCATAGGCCCTTTCTTTGGGAATCACCACCACTCCGCTATCATCGCCGACTATATAGTCGCCGGGCCGGACGGTCTGGCCGCCGCAGACTATCTCCGAGTTGATCTCCCCCATGCCTTTGGGGTCCCCGGCATTGGGAACCACATCAGAAGAGAAGATAGGATAGTCCATTGGCCTGATCTCCTGGAGGTCTCGCACTGCGCCATCCACCACTACACCCTCTACCCCCCGGATCTTGCAGCTCAGGGTGGCCAGTCCTCCCCAGGGAGCGATATTGTTGCTTCCGTTGTAGATAACCAGCACATCGCCCGGACCCGCCAGGTCGATGGCCTCAACCGGTTTTGCCCAGTCGCCGGCGAATGTTTGCACAGTTATCGCCCTTCCCACGATCTTCTTTCCCGGGATCAGGGGGTGAATGCCGCGCATGGCTCCCTTGCGGTGCATGGCATCGGAGATGTTGGATGAGGATACGCTTCGCAGCAATGAGACGATCTCTTCGTCCAGGCTCAACTTGGAAGCGGTCCTGGCCTGAGCATTATCGATAGAATCGCGAATCTTCTGGGCCGATTCGGTCACACGAGCGCTGCGTACTATGCTTCCGCCCACAATGACAATTGAAGCCCCACTGGCTACGGCATCAGCAGCGGTCTCTGCGTCCATGCCCCCTGCGGCGGCCACGGGGATTTTTACCTCTTTGACGATCTGCTTAAGAAAATCTATGGTGTCCTTGCCGGTCATCTGCTGGTCTATTCCCACATGAACGCAGATGTAGTCCACTCCCATCTCTTCCAGCTCGCGGGAGCGGCCAACAGGATCGGGAACTGTGAGCAGATCCATCATTATCTGTACCCCATACTTGCGCGCCGCTCGCAGAGCATCCTCGACAGTGGAGTTGTCGGATGCTGCTAGCATTGCCACTATATCTGCTCCGGCCTTGGCCGCCATCTCCACCTCCATGGCACCGGTATCCACGGTTTTCATATCCGCTACGATCTTCGTCCCCGAGAGGGCTTTCTTCATCTCGCGCACAGAGTCCATGCCCTCGCTCTTGATGAGGGGGGTTCCGGCCTCGATCCAGTCTGCACCACCCAGGACGGCCTCTTTGGCTATCTGAATCGATCTGTCTAGCTCCAGAAGATCCAATGCCACCTGTAGAATGGGTTTAATACCAAATCACCACCACAACATAACAAGCTTTAGCAAAAGGATGCATGGTATATAAAATGAAGCTGGCAGAGATTTCTGAAATAGAGCTCGAAGACGGTCCCTTTACGCCCCGCAGCCTTGGCTTTGCCAAGCTGCATGGAAACGGCAATGATTTCATCCTCATAGATGAGATCTCAAGGGAGCTCGTGGCTGAGAGCGCCAAGAGGAGTGTTGCGATCGCCTGCTGCCGCCGCAACTTTGGCATAGGAGCAGATGGAGTTCTGTTTCTGATCAACAGCCAGCGGGCGGACCTGGGCATGAGGCTATTTCAGCCGGACGGCTCAGAGGCGGAGATGTGCGGCAATGGCATACGCTGCCTTGCCAAGTACGCCTGGGAGACGGGCTATGTGGGCCAATCCTTTGAGGTGGAGACCCTGGCGGGCATAATCCCTGTCCAGGTTCGGGAGAGCGATGGGGGCTTTTGGGCCAGGGTGGACATGGGCGTCCCCAAATTCGAGAGAGCATTCATTCCCGCCTGCGGCAACGGCGAATTGATAAATGAGAATATGGGGGATTTCGCCATCTCGGCGGTCAATACCGGCGTTCCCCATGCTGTGATCTTCGTGGAGGACCTGGACATCGACCTTTATGATGTTGCGCCACCAATAAGGCATAGCACTCTCTTTCCTGAGGGGGCGAATGTCAACTTCGTTAAAGCAGGATCATCATTGCAGATCAGGACCTTCGAGCGAGGGGTAGAGGGCGAGACATTCTCCTGTGGAACTGGAGCTGTGGCCTCGGCCAGCGTCGCCCGCAGGCTGGGGTTGGTCGGGGATGAGGTTTTAGTGGAGACGAAAGGGGGGCCGCTGGTTATAACTTTCGTCGGGGATAAGGCATTTATGGAAGGGCCGGCGGTAACAGTATATTCCGCAGAGATGGACGAAGAGTACTGGTGGAGCTTGTTTAGGGAGATGTGATAATATTATCGGGAAAAGAGGCCTGATGGTGGCTGGGCTCCAAATCTTTTTGATTCTGTTCATCCTCCTGGTTCCAATCAATGCCGAGCATTACACAATGCAAATAGGAAGCAAGAGCAATCCCAATGCGCATCTCTTCTCCTACGACCAGAAGTTTCGGGAGAGCACTCGGGTCAATAACATCCCGCTGCTGACCACGGCGAATATGGAGATAACCGATGCCACTCGCCTCTCGACAAAGATGGAGCTTCAGACGGAGGCCAATCTCACCCAGATCACAATAGATGCTGATTTTATCGGTATAGGTCGTTTAGGTTATCTGGTATTGGATCCTGAGAGCGGCGACATAAGGCACGAGCAGTCGCGGATAAACCACCTATTCGTGGGCAACTTCAGCATCGAGGAGCAGATACTGGTGGCAAAGGATCATATGAAGGAGTGCGGATACAATTCCTTGCCCTGCACATAGGACGAATTATTTAATATTTTTGCAGGAGATCTGCTCGGCCACGATTCTGTCCATCATCTGCAGGAATTCCTCCTTTGCCTGCAGGGGAATGGTCGCTCCGGCAGCGACATTGTGCCCTCCGCCCACTCCTCCTACCGCCCGGGCGGAGAGGGAGAGAGCATGAGCTAGGTCCAGGCCGGACCGGACCAGATCCTGGGTTCCCCGAGCTGAGACCTTGAGATCCCCATCCGCGTTCTGTGCAAAAGCGAGGATGGGCCGGCTGCGGTCTGCCATCTGGAAGCTCATTCCCGCCACGATGCCGATGATCGTATCCAGGATGGCATCTCCGGCATCGAAGTACTGGATACTATTCAAGGGGGTGATTCCCCTCTCAGCGACCAGCTTCAGGCCGGCGACCAGGTTCTGACGGTGCTGGCCCAAGAGGGTACGGGCCTCATCGAAGGCCTTCTCCCTGTCCCCCATACAGACCTCCAGGCCGATCATGGCATGGCCGTAACGAGCGGTGGCGTTCAGCAGGGTCGAATACTCGGAGGCGTCTCTTAGCTCAGTTCCCTCTCGCTCCTTCAGTAATATGTAGACTTCACCGATCAGCCGCTCCAGCCTGATATTTGAGACACCGCAACGCATTCCTTTCTGAATGATGGCTGTGACTACCGAGGCCTTCTCCTCCTGGCTGAGGTCTATCCAGCGCCGCCATCTCTCCCCGCCCAGACGGATTCCAATCTCTTTAAGAAAAGCTATACAGGCATCCTCTTTGCCCGAGAGGCCAGGCAGGTATGGATCTTGGGAATACTCCAGCATCTTATAGACCGGGCGGGTCTGTCTGCCGAAGAGCTTGAGGTCTCTGGAGAAGTTTATCGCTTCGGCTTTCGAGCCTATGTCCAGGATGTGACGGTTCAGGCCGATTAGCTGGCCGCTGGCCATGTCCTGCAGGTCGCCCACTGCTCCCACCACTGCCAAAGCTGCCAGATCGTCATTATCTCCTGGACTGGAAGCCAGGGCCCTGGCCAGAATAAATGTGCTGCCACTGCCGCTGAGCTGGTTCGCTCCGTCCGCTCCCACCAGATGGGGATTGATATGAGCCAGGGGCTGGGCTGCGCAGGCCTGGGGCTTATGATGGTCGGCCACGATCGCATTCAGTTTCCTGTCCAGGATCTCCTGGATCATCCCGCTGCCCAGGTCGGTGAATATGACCAGATCCGAGCCCAGATCGGCGACCTCATCCAGTGCGCTCTCATCCAGCTGCCGGAAGAAAAGGGGCTTGTAATCGATGTCCCTTCTCTTCAGGGCGGTGCAGATAATGGCAGCAGCAGTCAGCCCATCAGCATCCACATGGGAGACGACCGAAATCTCCTTCTGCCTGCGAACCAGGTCCCTGCAATCTTTAGATAGCCGGTTCAGCTCATCGAACCTCAAGGACATATTCTTGGCCTCTGCCCCTTCTGCCATACCTCTTACAATTTTGAGGAATATTTATAAATCTTTGGCCTGGGGCGAAGATGATATTAGATGGAATTTATTCTCCCCGACCAGGCCGTTCCCAGCAGCCTGAAGCTCCCTGGTTTTCTCTCCATCTTGGGGTAACTATTAATGGAGGTCTCAGAAGAATTGGATGCTTTGGCTTTTGTGAAGAGGAATTGATCCAGAATGGTTACATTCTCGGAGTTGTTGGAGAAAAAGAGATATTTGTTCATAACCTCGCCTGTGCCGTGGACCACACCAACGGCCTTTGTGCTATCCTGAGAGCCCATCTCAAAGTCTGTCATGACGGTACCCGTTCCGGCGACGTTATGAATGTAGTCGATGTCCACATTCGAGGCCATGGTCTCTCCCATAATCAAGGAGGCTATAGCAACGAGAATGATCAGGGAGGCCTTTTTTCCTATCATGGTTTCACTAATTCCGTTTTCTCTTTTCTTATTTAAGCTCGGCGAAGAAGAGTCAGTCAGCCTGCAAAGCAATGTTTCCTGTGAAGAACGGCCCGGAGGGGTATTATATCCGCGGAAATAGTGTGGGAACAGGATGTCAATGACCTCTTTCAAATCAGATCGGAGCTATAGCCTGCTAGATATCGCCCCCACCGCTGCCCAGCTGCTGGGAGTCCGGCTGCCCTTCAGCGACGGTCAGGCAATCGATCTGGTGGAGGGTTGGGGATGCAGGAATGCGGCCATCATAATCGTGGACAGCTTGGGTTATGATCTGATGATCCACCTCCTGCACCGGATGGAGAATGCAGCCCAGCTCATCGATGAAGGGCTTTTGCTCAGAGCCAGGGCGGTCTCCAATCAAACCACTCCCGCTATCGCCAGCATACTGAGCGGCCTGTTGCCCGAGCACCACCAGATCTTCGATAAGGCAGGGGCAAAGGCTTCAAGCATCCTCAGCCTGCCGGAGATCGCCAGCGCTGCTGGTCTGAAGTCCGCGGTGATAATGGAGACCAATGGGGCGGAGGTCTATGAGGGCCTGATCCAGATCATCCATGGGATATCTGACCAGATCCCGCCGGAGGAGTTCGACCGGAAGGCATGCCAGCTGACCGTTCAATCCCTGCGAGAGAAGCCCAGGCTTCTTGTCTCCTATTTCATGGGGATTGATAAAAGCGTCCACCTGGGGCGGGATTGGACTGGAATTCGTAATTCTGCATTGCATATCGACCGCTGCCTGGGCGAGATCGCAAGCGAGGCAGATGAGAAGACCCTGTTAATGATTTGCGGAGACCATCCCATTCACGCCGGGCCTTGGAAGAGGATCTCTGAGCAGCCCTCTGTTGCCCTCATCCTGGCCAGGGGAAGAGGAAAAAGGGGCAGGTGAGGACTTGAATCCAAGAGCATCCTAGATCGAACTTGGGATACGATAGGTTTAAATGCCGCAAGCGAATAAAGAAACCCGATGGACGAGGATCTCTCCGAGGTTTTTCAATTAATTGCTGAAGATGAGCGAAGACGCAGGTATCTTAAGGAGGTCGGCGACTGGTTGGTAGATGAATACTACGAGCCCCATCAGGCATCTTAATATGGCGGTTGTGCAGAGGATCGCGAATTCCTCATTATTTAGTTTGAGGATGAAGTGAACCCTCGTCCGAATTTCATGTTTTCTTGAGGTTGCTAATAGGGTCCGACGGAGTTCGCTTTTTTCCATTTGTCCTGTGCGATGGACATCCCAGACGAGAATCTTGTCGATTCAAAAGTTTTTTGCAGGCAATGCAGATTTTTTGGCTCTTCGCTCTTTCCTGTGGGCCGCCTCTACAGACCGACCTAATCATTGGCCTTATGTACCTCTTCGGTTGTTCCTAGCGACAGCACGAAAAATGAACCAAAAAAGCACAAAGGCCCAAAGATGTTTTTTATACCGCTGATAAATCTTCATATTGAGGATAAAATCCTTTGTGTCNTNNTGCNTTTGTGGTTTTNAGTTCGAGTCACGATGCNCACACAAAACAGCGAGGAGCCATAGAGGCTCTTCGCTAAATTGTGTGGGTATTGTCCTCCCGAGAAATTTTCTTTGTGCCTTGCTGTCTTTGTGGTGAGGCCCATGCACACCGATTTCACCACGGAGGCACAAAGGCACAAAGACGAGGAAGAAATAGTATCTCCAGGTTTACCCACAGAAAACAGCG
>JGI12104J13512_1001893_pt1 | contig 14181 bp, 9 predicted proteins | sample TerdegcTABiofilm_FD_13512 | JGI IMG/M metagenome (IMG submission 13512)
GAAAATCATGATTTGTCCGTATGTCGGTATTTGTCTCGTTTGGTGATGCATTTTGTCGTGATAAATCCCATGGGGATGATTCACATTGGGGCAATTCATGAATTGCCCGTACATGAATTGTCCATACAATGGGATTATTCGTTGGTTGTTGCGATAAATTCCGTAGGGGCAATTCGTGAATTGCCCCTACATGATTTGCCCATAAATGGGAATAATCATAACCCATTAACCGAATAGACCGACGATGATGTTTTTTCGGATTATATTTCATATATTCCCTTTTGTATCATCCATCATTACGCGCACCTCTCCACGCATCAGCTTGGGTAAAAACAAATCCCGCAACCTCTCAAGCACGCGGATTTGAGAGGTATTAGCCTGTATTTTTACAAATAATGGTTTAACATCATTGTTAAATTTGATCAAAATATTATCATTAGGTTTAGGTATTAATATTTGTGATATACCCTCATTATTTATATCTGGTTGTACAGAACCACTTACAAAAGAATCTTTTATTTCATGGAATTCCTCTATAAGAATATAACACCAAATATAATAATGACTTAATTCATTTGTTTTTAAACCTGTAAAACCTGTTGATAAAATATAAGACTCCGTATTTGAATAATTATCAAACATTAGCAACTTTCTTACGCCACCTTTTTTTGCAAACCATACAGAATATTTTACAGGTTGCATATTTGCTCTTGAAGGCCTTTTGTCATAGGTAATCACTTCTCCACCTCTAACCAATGTTCCTTCTACATCGCCAGTAGCTAAATATATTTTTGTACCATTGAACTTATTGATTCCACTTCCTATGATTTTTGATAAACTACTATTTCCTATACTTACCTCTTCCCAACCTTTGGGTAAGCCATCTTTGCAAGGCTCGATGAACCACTTTCGAAACAGTGTCATTGCCATTTCTTCTAAGGTTTTGTTTTCGTGATGGAGAAGGTCTATCTTGTCGTCAAGCGACGAAAGCACAGAAGCAATGGCTTTTTGCTCTTCGAGCGGGGGGAGGTAGAATTCAAATTCCTTTACAACTTCTGTCTGTACCCTTTGCCTTCCGGAACTTCCAGTCATCGATTTAATAGCCATATCTCTAAAATCATTTGAAATAGCAAAATAATATATGAATTGTTTATCAGTTATTCCTTTCTTTTCTCTTAGAACGATAAATTCTGTTGAACCGAAACCAATTTCTTCATACTTTAAAAAATCGACATACACTGTTTTTCCATTTTCTAAACTTGGAGTAATTCTTGCAACTAAAGTATCACCATTTCTGAATTTTACCCCACCATTATATTTTTCGAAATTGAAAAATTTTATTCTTTTGGTAAATGGATACAAAGCTTCCAAAGGCACCTTTTTAGCAATAATGCCTTTTTGTAACGATTCAATTGGGTTAACTATTACCACCTCCCCCAGTTTTACCTTTTTCCAGCCTTTTGGTATTTTTTCAGTCATGGTTTAATCTCTCTAAAATTTTTAATCCGTTTTTGTTCATTTTAGAAAAAGCAAAAACCTTTTTCCCTAAATCTTTTAATGATGCGCCAATGTGGTAAATTTCATTTTCATCAATGATCAAAAATCTATCGTGAATGTTATTAACTTCTTTGATTTCAATAGGTGGATATTGGCTATTGTGTTTTTCCAAATCAAGTTGTAGTGATTTTGTAATTTTATTTACTATGATCAGCGATCTAACATTTGCATTTCTTTTTGTTAATAAAGTTAAAACGCTATCGTCTATGTAATTGTCTATCAAAATTATAGATTTTTCTGCAGAACGAATAAGATCGGATACAAAGCTGTAGGCATCAAATATTTGTCCGTCAAAGAATATCCCCTGCGAAGGAATTTCCCCTTTATTTTCCAGCGCATTGAAAACTTCATCTAATTTTTTGTCGTGTTCAATGAGTTTGTATTCTGCTTTTTCCAATCTTGCAAAAATTTCAGCGTTATTGAGTATAAATTTTCTCATTGCGACAAATGCCTTCATTATTTGAATGCTTACTTCCACTGCTGTTTTGCTTTTTAAAACAGCGGATAGCATAGCAACACCTTGTTCGGTAAAGGCATAAGGAAGGTATCTTCTGCCGCCCCAACTTGAGGTCACAATTTGTGACCTCAAGTTTTCATATTCTTCTTCAGTCAATTGAAACATAAATTCATCGGGAAAACGCTCTTTGTTTCTTTTTACTGCTTGATTAAGCACTTTTGTTTTTACTTCATATAGTTTTGCTAAATCTTCATCAAGCATTACCTGAACACCACGCAAAGTATAAATTCTATTCGTTATATCATCTATTTTAACAATTTCTTTTTCTTCCATATCATCCTCAATGTTCATAGTTCATTATTCTTTTTCCAGCCTGTTGGTATTTTTTCAGTCATGGTTATCACCCTTTTTTAGTACATAATAAGTGCTTCTGCCTTCCCCTTTTCTAATTAATAATCCTTTTTCTACCAATGAATTTAACACATCAAAAGTTTTTGTTTTTTGAAATTTTAATAAACTTACGGCTTCTTTTCTTGAAATTGTTTTGTTGTCTAACAGATAAAGCAGTATCTTTTTTTCGTTTTTATCCAATTGTTCATAATCGTCCGTAATCGTCCGCAGTCGTCCGTAATCGTCCGCAGTCGTCCGCAGTCGTCCGTAATCGGTCTCTTTTTCTGAAATTAGCTGTAAGGTTTCGGTATTTATTTTCTTAAAGCTTACCCTAAAAGCGAAGCCTGGTTCACTCCATTCCATTTTGGTTTCAGGATATTTTTTTAATTCTTCAGCAATAAGCCGTAAACCATTTCCCCATTGTTCTATAATTCCAAGTTTTTTAAAAACAGGAGCAAGCGCTTTGTTTCTTATATCAGATTGTCCCGCTTCCATATCATTAAAATCAATGGTAGGCATGAGCTTGCCCGGACTTGTTATTTCAATTTTGTCATCAAACACGGCTATTTTTATATCCTGTCCTTTTAACGAATAATCTCTATGAATAACTGCATTTCTAATTACTTCACGGATTGCTATAACCGGATACTCCCAGCGATCTTTGCGGTATACTCCTTCGTAAGTAGAACCCTTTGAAATGTGTCGTAAAATAAAATTGTAAGCCTCTTCAGCTTGAAAACTGAGTGGGTCATCAACCGTCTTTTGGTCTATAAAATCTCCCGGTACAGTACCTTTAAATCTTGCACATTCTATTTTTGCATAGGGAAATAGCTTTTCTCTTATTCCATCATTTGAGAGTAAAACAAGGGCATTTGTGGGAAACTCTTTTCCTCTTTCTTCTACAATCAAATTTAGTTTTTTTAAGATATTTTTATTGATAACCTCTCCGACAGTTTCTTCCCATTGTTTTATAAAAAGTGATATATCTAAGTCGTGAAGTTTTTTTGAATACACAGGCAGAGAATCAAAAGAAATGTTCAATCTTTGTCTTTCCAGTTCTTCGATTATCTCTTTATTTGCAAGTCTATTGTTCGATCCTGCCCTAATGTAAGTTCCTTCTTCCCTTCCTTTATTTTTAATATAATATGGGGGATTGCTACCTTTGAAAACTTTTACAACTACTATGTGTTTTCCTTCATAATTCACAAAAAAGATTTCAGGCACAATCAATGGATAACAGTTATCATGGACTATGTTACTTATTTTTTCCTCTATTTCTAAAAGTTGTTCTTCTGGAACACCTATTACTTCTCTTGGCTGATTTTTAATCCCGATAAATAGTTCTCCGCCTGCATCGTTGGCAAAGGCAACAATAGTTTTGCATAAGTCCGATTTTGAAGGAAGCGTTTCTTTGAACTCAAGCCTTCTTCCTTCCGGTTGCTTTATAAGCTCATCAATTTTCATTCTTTTTCCTCAATAATTGATAACTCAATTTTTCCAAGGTTTTCCAGAATAAGTTTATTCAGCCGTTCCTCTTCCTTTAATTGATCCAGAAACTCGGCTTTTAGCTTGTTGAAGCGTTCTTCAAAATCAAAATCGTCTTCTTCATCCGGTAGTCCTACATATCGCCCCGGGGTCAGAACATAATCGAGTGCCTTTACCTCGTCAAGGGTTGTGGATTTGCAAAAACCTGCCACATCCTGATATTCATCATTGTCTTTTTGCCAGTTATGGTAAGTGTCGGCTATCTTTCTGATGTCGTCTCGCGTTAATATCCTCGTTTTCCTGTTAATAAGTTGTCCCATATCACGGGCATCAATGAAAAGAACTTGTCCCTTTCGTTTCTTGTTTCTGTTGATAAACCATAAACAGGCAGGTATCTGGGTATTCAAAAAGAGTTTTGCCGGTAAATTTACAATACAATCTATTAAGTCCGCTTCGATAATATTTTTCCGTATCTCATATTCGCCGCTTGTTTTAGTGGTTAATGAACCTTTGGCTAAAACAAATCCTGCTTTACCTGTGGGTTTTATGTGATAAATAAAGTGCTGTATCCATGCATAGTTAGCATTCCCCACAGGTGGCACACCGTATTTCCATCGGACATCGTTTCGGAGCAAGTTTCCACCCCAGTCGCTGTCGTTAAATGGCGGATTAGCAATCACGAAATCAGCCTTCAAATCTTTATGTGCATCATTTAAGAATGACCCTTCGCTGTTCCATTTTACCTGCGAACTATCAATTCCCCGAATCGCTAAATTCATCTTGCATAGTCGCCAGGTAGTCTGGTTGCTTTCCTGACCATAAATTGAGATATCGTTTATTTGCCCTTGATGAGCTAGAACAAATTTTTCGGATTGCACGAACATACCCCCAGAACCACAACAAGGGTCAAATACACGCCCTTTATAGGGTTCTAACATTTCTACGAGCAGTTCCACAACACTTTTAGGGGTATAGAATTGCCCACCTTTTTTACCCTCTGCTAAGGCAAACTCGCCAAGAAAATACTCAAATACATGCCCTAAAATATCTGCACTTCGTTCCTTTGCCTGTCCTAAAGCAATATTGCCGATAAGGTCTAAAAGCCCGCCTAAACTGGTGGAGTCAAGATTGCCCCGTGCATATACTTTCGGTAATACTCCCTTGAGTGAGGGATTCTCCTTTTCTATTGCGTCCATAGCGTTATCCACATACTTACCTATCTCCGGGGTTTTTGCCTTAGACAAAAGATATGACCAACGCGCTTGTTCTGGGACAAAGAAAACATTTTCCGCCTTGTATTCATCCCTATCCTCCGGGTCTGCACCGTTGGCTATCTCCGAAGTAAGTTTCGCATGTAGTTCTTCAAAAGAATCGGAGATATATTTAAGAAAAATCAACCCTAATACGACATGTTTATATTCTGCCGCATCAATATTCTTTCTCAGTTTATCCGCCGCCTTCCAGAGTTGTTGTTCCAGTTTTTCTTCCTTGTTGTTATTTTTTGCCATACGAAGATTCCTTTTTAACTTTTGTTTATTATATAGGAATAATTATTTTAACGAAAATAACAGGCTAATTTTTTTGTGAGAATTGTAGAAACACTCTATTTGGTGTAATATTAAACGCATTATACCGAACCTGAATAAATTTGTTTTCTTATGCAGGAAAATTCTAAGGACTTTTAAAACTAAAAGTATTTTAAAATCCTTCAAGTCGCATCCTTTTAAAAGAGATTGAATTGAGATATAATAACAGGGACAAGGTAGAAGATGATGCGAAACTATCTTCAGAAGGATTACGATGAGGAATCAGCAAAGAATTTATACATTTACTGCAAAAAATGAGTAAATAAACAAGATGTAGAGAGTAAATGAAAAAGAAAATTGGATATTTGGTTTATGTTTTATTTCTCTGTTTAATCTGGGGAATCGTAATTGCTTTATCCGTTGAATTTAGTACCCGAATCTTACTTCGTATCGGTAACTTTTTATACAAGCCCTATTTTGAGGCTCAAAATCGAAAAGTGTATGGAATGGTTCCTGCTTCTGAACAGGCAAGGCGATACCGACCTATCCAGGAAATACCTCAAAACATGGAAAATACTGCAAAACCAAACCCAACGATAATCCCTCAAAGGAGTGATGTTTTTTGTGATAAAAACTACGAATTAACCCTTGAAGGAATAGCCGAATTCTATTTTGATAGGAATGGAAAATTAACGAAGTGGTATGGCGACCCTTTGATAGGTAACTATATTCAATTATTACTTCAGGGCAAACGATATGGTTATTACGCCCCGGATTGGGATAACTTTATTGAAGATATAAAGAATAATCGCTTTCCTGACAAGCCCATTCGTTTGAAGTATGAGTATTATTATGTTTATCAATATGAATTTCAATCTAATCCAAGCAATGGTGGTTATGTATTACGGGCAAAAGAAATCAGGGATGGATATCCTATATCATTAAAACCACAATACTCTGTGACTAATGAGGATAGTCCTTGGCTCGTTCCCTTTTATTCCTACAAACCCAATTGGGAAAAGATGGGGAATATTGCCACATATAATAACTTTGGCTTTCGTGATGACGATATTGTAATGCCAAAACCCGAGGGATATTTTCGTATCGTTTGTGTGGGTGGTTCAACCACAGAAGAAGGAAACTCAAATGAACTGACTTATCCGAACATTATGGAAAAGAAACTCCGTGAACATTTTCAAACGGATAAAGTAGAAGTAATTAATGGTGGAATTTGTGGTATTCGCTCTTTCGGAGAGCTTCGTCGAATTAATGATTACCTGCAATTAGACCCGAATTTGCTTGTATATTACAACGCCGTCAATGATATATGTTATCACTACATTCCGTACTGGTTAACTCTGCCCAATCCTTATAAAAAAATACTTAAACACTCCGTATTTCTAAATCGCTTATTCAATCGGAAACTCCTTCCGTCAGATGATTACATCGCCGAATATTTTCAAAACAATATCTTGCGTCATTTAGGAGCGATGAACTGCGCCTGTAAAAATAAAGGGGTTCAAATAGCTATTTGTAGTTTTGCCTATCCTAAACTCAAATGGTATGAGTTTATTGCGAAATTGTATTACGATTTTAACATTCGCAATGTTTGGGTTTCGTTAGAGGATGTGATGATTACCTTTGATACTTACCTGAAAATTATTCACATCTATAATCAGGAGTTAAAAAAATTTTGCGAAAGGGAAAACATTTTGTATATCCCCGTAGCCGAAGAATTCAACGCAGGTACAGACCACTTTTTCGATATATGCCACATGACCCCATTAGGCATGGAAACAAAAACCGAGATTATCGGCTCTTATGTCGCCCAATGGATTAAAGAAAACGGCTTACTCAAATAATCAGAATGAAAAATTTTATACCGCCACAGATTCCTTATTTACAAAAAGTTAAATTTCTTATAAACCTAACTTTTTGATATTATGGATACATAATAAAATGCAAAAGAAAAGACAAGGGATAAAATGTTCTGTCCTAACTGTAAAAAAAACATATTACTCATCATGGAATACGAGAACATCGAACTCGATTTTTGTCCTGATTGTTTAGGTGTCTGGCTGGATGCAGAAGAACTTCAATGGATATTAGAATCCCAATTCGATGAGCGTAGTATATTCACAAAAACTACCGTAGATGAGACAAAGAAAAAATGCCCACGCTGCCAAACTTATATGCAAAAAGTATCACTTCCCCAAAACGATAAAATCGTTTATGACATCTGTCCTGAAAATCACGGTATATGGTTCGACCGCGGGGAATTGGAAAATTTAATTCAAAATCTACCTGAATTTCCCGGCGCCCTTTCCTTCCTCCAATGGCTCAAAACCATCTTCCACTATCAAAGCGGACAAGAAAAATAATTGATAATCTTTACTATATGCCCATAAAAGCCAAAGAATAAACAAAATCCACATCCAAAATCCGTCCAATGATTTCCATTTGTTAAAACCCTTTTGGCATAATCATAGTCAAATCGAAAAACAAACCAATTTTACAAATTATGGATAGGGTTTTTTGTCATGTCAGAACGCATTGCATTATATCCGGGCAGTTTTGACCCGCCTACATTAGGACACATTGACTTAATCCATCGTGCCCGCCGCATTTTTGACCGTGTTATTGTTGCTGTTGCTATCAATGAAGCCAAAACTGCTTTATTCACGGTAGAAGAACGGATACAGATGTTAGAAGAAGAACTAAACAGTTCTCCTGATATTGTGGTAACAAGTTTCATCGGACTATCCGTAGAATTCGCAAAAAAGTGCGGGGCACAGGCATTGATTCGCGGACTGCGTGTGCTCTCCGATTTCGAATTTGAACTGAGTCTCGCTATAAATAACCAAAAATTAGACCCCACAATTGACACTGTCTGCTTGATGCCAAGCGAACCCTACTTATTCTTAAGTTCGCGTCAGGTCAAAGAGATTGTCCGTTTCGGCGGAAGTGTCTCCCATTATGTCTCACCCAGAATCGAACAAAAACTCCGCGAACGCCTACTCAGTAAGTAATTTGAAAAACTATAGGACATAGACAATAGATTTATGTTTTCTTTTCCAAATCGTAGTAGTAGGGGAACGGCATGCCGTGCCCCTACTTTGTGAAAAACATTTAACCACAGAGGGCACACAGGAAATTATACACAAAGGACACAGATAGGGTGATTTATTTACGGTAAGGGCAGGGAATCAACAATGGGGAAGAGGCGAAAGATTTTTCGCCTCTACAATGCAATTTTTCAATAGGGGAATTGCTGTGCAAGCGTGATTTTAACGGAATAAAAAACTACACGCCTGGCTTATGGGGCGATTAGCCAATCGCCCCTACATAAAACCAATTCGGCAGGATTCACAGGATTTATATATCAAGAACGATAAACGAAATTTTTCTATTCGTTTTTATTCGTGTCTATTGATGTAATTCATGGCTACAATTTTATTACCGATTTAAATTTAGTCCACAAGGAGGAAAAGTAGCGTATATCAAGTTAGAAGAATTTTCTTTTCTTCTCTATTCCTATTTTTGGTGTTCTTTGTGGTAAAAAAATGTGTTGCATATATAGTATAGTTGTTCATTTTATATTTTACTCTATATTCATTATATTCTGTTTATACTATCTTTATGTACATCCCACCATAGTTCCCATTTTTCAACATCTTCACCAAAGTCTTGTCCTGTGATAACTTTCAAGGCTTCTTCTGCTGCGTTATATGGGAAGCCTTCCTTTATCACATATTTACTATCTTTTTTTAGTATCGAAATCAGAGGCTCTACTGCCTGATAATCTATTATTCCTTTCCGTGCTAATTTTTCAATTATCTGACACGCATACCAACGATTTCCTAAGTCTTTATGGTTAAGTGTGGAAATCAATGGAGGTATTGCTTTTGGGTCTTCTATTTCAATCAAAGCATCTATCGTCTTCACCAGAATATCACCATCTTCTTCCTTATTAAGTATTTCTATAAGAGGTTCTACGGCTCTGGGGTCTTTCATCTTTCCTAATGCCTCTACAGCGGCTTCTACAATATTTGTATCTTCATCTTTAAGTTTACTAATGAGGGCTTCTATTCCACCTTCATTTAATGCTTCTAATACTTTCTTTTTTGCCTTTGAACGACGCACCAGGGATAGAACAATTAAAAATGCAAAAAGGGCAAATACAATCAGCCCTATTACCCAATTCGTGTTAATTGTAATATTCATACTTTATCATCCTTTTCTTGGTTTGTGTTTACAATGAGTAGAAAATACCCCCACACACAGTATGATTTGATATGAAAAATGGACAGAACAAAACGAAGTTATGAATTCGCTTTTAGGAAACCCAAATGAACCAGGGACAATGATAGGATTTTTTGAAATATTCTGAACACAACCGAAAATTCGGATCATTGAAATTATTCCTGTGTTTTCAATCGGTTTATATCAGATTTTTCCAAGTTCATGGTATAATCTCTGCTCTTTTTATATTGTCTTTTGTTAATAATATTATATCAATCATTTTCATCTTATATAACTGTTTTTAAAATTAGTATCTCTACTTTTTTATCTTATCCCTTATCCATTTACTCTCATAAAACAACTTGTAGTGCCTTATTTATTTTCCTTAAAAATACAAGTTTTGCTCGACATAAATTGAAAAATTTATGGTATAATTTTTTAAGATTTACATTGTAATAGTGTAAATAAGAAAGCTATATATTTAACAAAGGGTTGTGTGGTAAAAAAATTTAACAGGAAAGGATTATGTATGAAAGCAATTAAGTCAAATTCAATTTCATGTTTACTTCTTTGTTTTACCTTTTTTGTTTATCTGGTTTCGAACAATGTTCAGGCACAAGTAATAACAATATCCACTTTGGAGGAATTAAATAAAATAGGACGCGACCCAGGTTATCCTTTGGGTGGCAACTATATATTGACAAGTGATATTGATGCCACTGCGACCCAAAGTTGGTTTGGGGGCTTTGAGCCTATCGGGGATAATTTGAATAGATTTTCAGGGACTTTCGATGGACAAGGGTATAAAATATTCAACCTTTTTATAAACAGGCCTTCCCGTTATTATGTCGGTCTTTTTAGTTTTATTCACGGGGGACAGATTTCAAATCTTATCCTGGAAAACTGCGAGATTCGCGGAAATTTTTATGTCGGTGGAATAACGGGTAATGTATATAGTGGAAAAGTAGAAAAATGTGTTGTGGAAGGTCTTATAGTAGGGGCTTCTTATGTTGGTGGTATAGCCGGTGTTATTACGACAAACTCCACCGTTGAAAAATGTTTTATCTCAGGTTCAATTCGTTGGGAAGGGGATCCATATAATTGGGATTATTTTGGGGGGTTAGCAGGTTATGTTAATGCAAGTGCGGTAGTGAGGCATTGTTTTTCCTGGGCGAATATAGAAACCACTGTGTCGGATATGCAGTATGTTGGTGGACTAATAGGATATGTTGACAACAGTTTAATTACTACTTGCTACTCTACGGGAAGTGTGCCAAATGGCGCTTATATGATAGGGGGATTAATAGGGGATAGTTTGGATTCTTTAATAACGAATTGTGTTTGGGATATCGAAACGAGTGGTCAAACAACTTCAGATGGAGGTGTAGGAAAGACAACAGCGGAAATGATGAATTATGATACTTATACCGCTATGTCTTCCTGGGATATTTCTCTTTATCCATGCGGTTCCTGTTCGAATACATGGGTGATCTACAATGGAGAGAGTTATCCATTTTTATGTTCGCTTTCTGCAAGTATTCCGGATGTAGTGGGTTTGAATGAAACGCTTGCAGCAAAAGCCATATTAGATGCCAATTTAGAACCCGTTATTAACTATGTATGCAGTAATAGTGTTCCCGCTGGGAAGGTAATATCTACATCACGCATGGCGGGTTGTTATGAACCTGTGTTTAATCCCGTCCAACTTTATGTATCTAATGGAACCTGTCCACCTATTTATCTAACTTCTATCGAGGAGATACAAAAGATAGGTGATGACCCGGATTACCCAGCGGATAATGAATATCATTTAGCCAATGATATAGATGCTTCAGATACCCAAAATTGGAATAGTGGTGCTGGATTTATACCTATCTACGAATTCAGTGGTAAATTCTATGGGGATGGTTATAAAATTTCAAATTTGTATATTAACAATAATAATCCTTCTTATAATACAGGTTTATTTTCAAAGATTAGATATGGTGTGCCTACAGGAGGTTTTGTCCAACAATTAATCATTGAAAATGCTGATATTACCGGAGACATTAAAGTCGGGATACTCGCAGGTGAGATAATTGATGAAGGTGGAGGCGGATTATTCCCTACCGTAGAAAATGTTGCGGTAAGTGGGACAGTTAGGGGAGTTCAACAGGTCGGTGGATTAACGGGTTATTGTTTTAAGAGTATTTCAATTATAGATTGTTACAGTCGTGCTAATATCTACTCAAAACCAAGTTCAGACCCCTATATAGATTTTGGCGGTATCTGTGGCAGAATGGATGGAATAGGATATTTAGCCACATCCTCATTCATGGGCAATATTGTTGTTGATGTACATCCTCTAAAGAAAGGGGATTTAGGGATAAAGGCACCTCCGGGTTATTATATTGGTGGACTTATAGGAGCAGATATGGGTGGGTCCACAATTTCTAATTGTCATGCAAATGGACAGATACAAAATATGGACTCGGCTTATCGTTATATAGGTGGATTAATCGGTTACTCTAATGGAGACACTTCAATTGTGAATTCTTATGCTGCCACGAGTTTTGTTAATGTCGTTACTACTGTAGGAGGCTTGATTGGAGGAGGTCTTATGCCTGTTATTGTTACCAATTCATTTTGGGACAAAGATTATTCCGGTGTAGATACAACTTTTGGAGGAGGCACAGGCTTAACGACTGCACAGATGAAACAGCACAGTTCTTTTACAGGATGGGATTTTACAAATATTTGGGGAATTTCCGACGGTAATTGTTATCCATTACTTCTTCAAGAGTTAATACCTATGCCTGATGTGCGGAATAAATATGTTGACTATGCCGTAGATATCCTCTTTTCAAGCGGATTAACTCTTGTTGGTGTTGTAGAAGATTGCAGCAATATCGTGCCTGAGAATTACATAATCAGCCAATATGTGGCTCCTGGGGAATGGATAAAGGTTTTTCCATCAGACCCAGTAATAATAGTGCGTTCTACAGGTATATGCTCACCTATTATGATAAATGATATTTCGCAAATCCAACTTATTGGAACCGACCCTGCATACCCGCTGGATGGCAATTATATCCTTGATGCAAACATTGATGCCTCCGATACCATAAACTGGGACGGAGGAAAAGGATTCAGCCCAATTCAAAACTTCCAGGGGATTTTTAATGGAAATAATCATGTTATTACCAACCTTTACATTAATAGGCCTGATGAGAATAATGTTGGCTTGTTTGGGATAACAGATAGCACCGCAAGGCTGTTTAATATTTATCTTATGAATGCGGATGTAGTTGGAGGTATTGATGTAGGAATATTAGTGGGTATGAATATGGGCTTGGTCGCTCATTGTGGAACCCATGGAGAGGTAAGTGGAACAAGTTTTGTGGGTGGATTAGTCGGTGTTAACGGTGGTTACATAAGAGAGTCCCTTGCGGTAGTGGATGCATCTGGCGATATAGTTATAGGTGGATTTATAGGAGAGAATGTCGGCAACTATTTTGTTGAAGAATGTTATGCCTTGGGTTCGGTTACGGGTAACAATTATGTAGGTGGATTTTTAGGATATTTACAAGAGGGCTTTGTTACCAATTCCTATGCCAGTGTCGTAGTGGATGTGCCTGAGTTGGCAACAGATGTAGGTGGCTTCTGCGGGTATGCAGTAATACCTGGAAAAATTGACCATTGCTTCTGGGATACTGATGTGAGTGGTATGAGTAGTTCTCAGGGCGGTGAAGGAAAAAGTACGGAAGATATGAAAAAACAGGCAACATTTGAAGGTGCTGGCTGGAATTTCTTTTCAGTATGGGCAATCAACGAGGATGAAACATATCCCTATTTGATGTTAGTGCCACAACTTTTGATTGAGAACTATGAAGGTCAGGTATTTTCAGATGTGCAAGACATACTCCATTATCGTGGCTTCCCCACAACAAGCATGGAAATGTGCCATCCTACTTACACGGCAGGAAAAGTAATCTCAAATAATTATGTCGGCTTGACGATGCCCATTTTTACAACCATTGATTTTCAGGTTTCTTCGGGTATATGCACTACGGTGCCTAATGTAATCGGTGCGACATTAATCACAGCAATAAATGCGATAAACTCAGCACATTTGAGTGTAGGTAATGTGGTAGAAGAATGCAACAATACCTATCCCGCGGGGACGGTCTTCTGGCAATCCCCAGCAGGCGGGGAGATAGTACCACAAGGCATACATGTTGATTTGAAAGTATCCTCAGGTCCATGCCCCGAAGGTGAAGGAACACCGGAGGGAACGCCCGAAGGAACACCGGAGGGCACACCGGAAGGTGAAGGGATAATCGAAGGGATACCGGAAGGAACACCGGAAGGTGAAGGGACAATCGAAGGGATACCGGAAGGAACACCGGAAGGTGAAGGGATAATCGAAGGGATACCGGAAGGAACACCAGAGGGTGAGGGTATTGTCGAAGGAACTCCCGAGGGAGAAGGCACTGTTGAAGGCACGCCCGAAGGTGAAGGTATCGTCGAAGGCACACCGGAAGG
>JGI12104J13512_1001904_pt1 | contig 14129 bp, 11 predicted proteins | sample TerdegcTABiofilm_FD_13512 | JGI IMG/M metagenome (IMG submission 13512)
GATTATATATGAAAAGTAAATCCAAACAATAGGTCTTGTCAATAATGAGCTCACACTTATAGAAGATATAATAAAACCCATCAAAGTTGATATAGACAAAATAGAAATTAAATATTCCTTTTCTTCATTTTGGATAAATATATCTTTAATTAAATAAAAAATATGGCTAAAGAAAAACAATAAGAACAAGATAAATACTATTATTCCATAGTCAGATAGTAATTCAAACCAAAAATTATGAACATTTTTTATATTTCCACAATAATAATACTTTTCAGAATACATTGGCATTAATTCCTGAGTGTTTCCAGGTCCTGCACCCATAAAATAAAAATTTTTTATAATCTTCATAGTATTTAATATTAATCTTATTCTAATTATATCGGAGCTCAAATCTACCTCTTTTGATTTTGCTAAAGATTCATTTATCATTTTACGATATGTTTCTAAATGATTTATTATATCTGATTTATATTTATTCACTAGCATAATTGAGGAAATTGCTAGCAAAATAATAAAAAGAATCGTGAGAAAAACAAATGTGGTTTTTTTAGTTTTTGAATAGAGTAATTTTAGTAGTAAAAAAACTAAAAATACAATAAAAAATATAACTAAACCAATACTATTAGCTCTAGATAATGTTTTAAAAATAATAAAATAAAATATTATAGTAGTTATTACGAAAGATATTATTTTAATTATATTGTTATTAAATTTTTGAAATAAATATACTAGAATAAAAAAATAAAAAACATATAAAAATGTGGCAAAATCATTCATATTAAAGGTGGTACCACCAACATAACCAGTCATTTTATCTCTAAAAACAATAGATGAAGGGAAATGTTTGTTTGCATATATTTCAATTAAACTAACTATAATAAAATAAATTCCAATAATAAAAAATGAGTTTGTCAAAAAATATAGTTTTTTTTGATTGGTTAAATAATTGTAAGATAAAAATATTAAAATAGCATAAAATATAAATTGAATCCTTCCATAAGCGATATTTTTATACCTAGCCCATATTAAACTAACTAAACTATAAAAAATCCAAAAAAGTAAAAAAATGAAGTAAAATCTATAAGATTTATTTGAATAATTTTCTCTTAAATGATTTTGAATATCATATTTCTTCTGTACAATCTGGAATAAAAGAATAAGAAAGGAGAAAACAAGTAAATAATCGAAGATATTTGGTAAAAATAAAATTTCAATAAAGTAAGATAATGAAGTGAAAACTATTGAGATTGAAAAGATTTCTTCAGTATTAAATTTCTTATCAATAAAAAGTATAGAAAAAACAAAATATAATACAACAATTAAAGTATTTAATATTTTACATACTTTGAATGATATATAGTTAAATAATGAAAAAATAGAAATAATAAAAATAACTATTAGTAAAATGTATAAGATATTTTCTTTTTTCATAAATATTTTCATACTTTTAATTAGATTTATCCTATTATATTATTAATATTATTTCTTCTCTAGGTATAGTCTTTAATAAAATTGACTATTTTAATTATCTCTTTATCTTTTATTTTTGAATGAGTTGGTAAATTTATTATATGTTCACATACTTTTTCTGCAATAGGACATTCTCCCTTTTTATAACCAGCTAATTCCAAGTTTTCAGTTACTGGATGTACTGGTGATAAAAACCAATCTCCAATTTCTATTCCCTTTTTCAAAGATTCATTTAATACTCTTTTTTTATCTTTTATAATTAAAGGGTATCTCAAAAAGACAATATCACATTTATCTGGTAATTCCATTATTTTTAATCCATATTTTTTTAATTCTTCTTCATATCTTCTAGAAACATATTTTCTGTGGTCAATTAATGATGATATTTTATTTAAATTTCTTAACAGAATATTTTTTTGTATTTTACCCATTTTATTCTCATAATCAGAAGGCAATCTGCAACTCAATTCTTCAGGTGAAGAAGAACCAGTAATAATNCCCTTTGNATATAAAAAAGAATAAATTCTCTTTANGAAAAGATAAGTCTTTGGAGTAATTAAAAAATTATACATAAGATATTGTAAGGCTAAAGAGATTTCTTTANAAATCTTTGGGGAAGAATATTTATTATAGTATTTTTCAATGTTATCTTTTAAATTTATATTATTTATTTTAACCCATCCTCCAAGACCAGAAGTGACAGGTTTTGACCATTGAGATGAAAAAAAAGCAGCATCTCCAAAATTACCAACTTCTATATTATTATATTTAGATCCAATAGCATGACATGAATCTTCAATGAGAAACAAGTTATTTTTTTTTGCGATTTCTATTATTTTATCCATCTGAGCTGGTATTCCAAAAGTGTGTTGAACAATAATAGCTTTTGTTTTTGAAGTTATCTTTTTCTCTATTAAATTAGGATTAATATTAAATGTTTTTTCATCAATATCAACATATATAGGTTTTGCACCACAGTATAAAATAGCATTTGGAACAACAACACAAGTAAAACCTGGTAAGATGATTTCATCACCAGGTTTTATTTCTAAAGATTTTAATATCGCATATAGTGCAACTCTACCTTTGAAAAAAAAGTAATAATTATTTGTATTCATTATATTATCCTAACAAGAAAATATTTAATTTTTTCAAAAATATAATTTATTTTATTAAATTTAAAATAATTCAATATACTTTTTTGCTAATTTTTCATAAGTAAAATGCTCTAACAAATATCTTTTCCCATTTTGTCCCATCTTTTCTCTTTCTGCCTTACTCATATTGTAAAAATTAAGAATCCCTTCAGCAATTGCTTTTGGATTTTCTGCTTCTACAGATATACCACAGTAAGCAATATCTACTACATTTTTACTACCACTATAAGATATTAATATAGGTTTTTCACAATTTAAATAATCAAATATTTTATATGAAGAAATTCCATATCGATATATTTTACTTTTTTTACAACCTAAATAGCATACATCAAAACGACTTATTGCACTTTGAACTTGTTTTTTAGGTATAGATTCAATAAATATGATATTTGGATGAATAAATATTTTAGATAATTTTTTTTTCTCTTGTCCATCACCTATTAAAACAAAGACAATATTTTTATTTGAAATATATTCCATTGATTTTAAAAAACTATCTAAAGCGTTAGCAACTCCTATGGTTCCAATATATCCAACAATAAATTTATTTTTAGGTATTTTATTTAAAATATTTTCACTTAATGGTTCAATTTGATTTATTTCATCTAAATCAACTCCATTACTTATCCAAAAAAAATCTCTATTTATTTTTATATCCTTTAAATATTCTCCATAATTTGGAAGATTTGAAACAATAATATCACTCTTTTTAAGAGCAAATTTTTCAAACCAAGACATTAGTTTTATAAAAGGTTGATTTTTACTATAACCACCAATTTCAATAAGAGTCAATGGCCAAATATCTTTAACTTCAAAAATTAATTTGGCTTTATAAAATTTTGACAAAACACAAGCTGGAAGAATTGGAAATGGTGCTATAGGAGAAACAATTATTATATCTGGTTTTTTAAGTTTAAAGGGTAAAAAAAAACATTTAAACATGAAAATAAACCATTTTAATACTCTTTTTTTATTATGAGCATTACCATAATTTATTGTTTTAAGCCAAATATATTTTATTCCATCAATTATTTCTTTACCTTTTAATGGTAAGTTTTTAAACAAATGGGAATATCTAGAACTAATTATTGTAACATTGTATCCTAATTTTATAAACTCTTTACCCAAGTAGTAGTGTCTAAATTCCATGCCATGATAAGGGGAACCAGCATATTCGTTGATAATCCATATAGTTTTATTCATATGAAGAATTATCCATTTTAAAAAATTAAATATGTAAATTAATATATTATAAATTATTAAAATAGTTTGTATTCTTAATTTTATCAATATCTTCTATTGAATGTGCATCATAACCAGTAATTAATTTTGAAGGTTCAATACTTTCAATTAAGCAATAAGGCGGTAATTTTTCTTTTAAATTTAATTCAATAAAAATATCATTTGAAACTGCTATATTAATTAATTCCTTTAATATATTTAAGTTTTTATCTATAATATTTAGTTTTTTTAAAAATCTTCCTGGATGAACCCATACCCTTAAAAAATTTGACCATTCATTTGACTTAAAAAGATATTCTAACGAAGATTTATAAAGTTCTAAATTACTTGGAAAAGAATGACAAGCAAAGCAAATTAAATCTATTTTTGATATTATATTCAAAGGAATATCCAGAGACCCTCCAGGTAATATTTTTGCTTCGCATCCTATCAAGGTATGTATATTTGGAAATTTTTTTTCCCCATAATTTATATCTTGAATAAATGAATCAAAGTTATAATTTAAAGATTGTCTTACATGTTCAGTGAAAATTAAAAGATTTATCTTATTTTTGTTTGCATATTCAAAATAACTAAAAACATCACATAAGCCATCTGTATAATTAGTATGAAAATGAAAAATATAATTTAAACTTTTTATTTCTTCTTTAAATTTTATCAATGAAGTTTTCATTGTCTATAGCAACACCACCCCAATATCTTTTAAAAGTTATTTCTTTTAATTTTATATTATCTAATGAAATATCATGCATAAGTGAGCATTTTACTGCATAATAAATCATATTGAATCCAGCAAAAGTACTAATAACCATTGATCCTTGAACTCTTGGATTACATTCTAATATTTTAGGAATTTTGTCTTCATCTAATTTAAATTGGAAACCAAAACAATAGTTTAAATCTATTTCATTAGATAATTTTTTAGAATAATCAATTAAATCTTCTCGAAACTCAACTTTAGCTTCAAAAGTTATTCCACTTCGTATTACTTTTCTTAATCTTGGTATGACTATTATATTTTTTTTATTTCTAAAAACATCCACTGTATACTCGTCACCAGGAAGATATTCTGTTACAATTAAATCTGGCCATTTATCATTATTAAATATTTTAAGAAATGAATCAATATCAATTTCAACCCCTTCAGGTTTTTCTTCTAAATATTTTTTTATATTTAAATAATCATTAGTTATTATTCTTAACCCTCGCATTCCGTTTGATATTCTTGGTTTAACCACAACTTTTTTTTTAGGGAAACCAAGTAAATTAATAATTTTCATAAATTCATCTTTACTTCTGATCAAATAATATTTAGGAAAAGGAATATTTATCTCTTTTGTCTTTTCTAATAATAAATATTTATCATTTGCAATAATTATTTTTTCATAATCAGAAACTATAACATTAATACCAAGTTTTTTTAAATCTTCCTTAAATTTTGATAAAGTCATAATTTCTCTAGTAGTTTGTGGTAATATCAAACTAGAATTTATTTTTTTTGATAATTTTATAATTTTATCAATATAATCATCATTTTCTGGATTTGGTACTACATAAAATTCATCAGAAAAATATTTACCTATTGAATCTTCCTTTATATCTACTGAACATATTTTAAATTTAACATTATCAGGATTATTTCTTAAAGAATATATTGTACCTAAAATCCCGGGTGCTCCTGCTCCTGTAACTATAATAGGAATTAAATCACCCATCTCACCACCTCAAATGTTTCTGCATATTTAGTACCTATCTGTGTACCTCTTATTGTTGTAAGACTTCTTATAAATTCTTCATTTGCATAAAATCTATCTTTTTGAGATTCATAACATTTTAAAGCCTCTATTTTTTTTATTATATGTTTTTCTTCTAACTTAATAAAACATTGGGTGTTAAAAGTTATATTATTCCATGGTAGTTCATATCCAAGTATGCTATATTGTTTAAAAGCTCTAATACTTTCTTGAGATACAGTTAAATGATCTTGATGTAAATCATTTGGAGATGGTATAAAAATGAGATTTGGTTTAATATTATTCCTAATTTTAATTAGTTCCTCAAGTATTTCTTGTCTATGATAATTTAGTTTTCTAACATGAAATTTATAAATTAGCAAATTAGAAGGATTTATTCCCAATACTTTTGTTGCTTCTTTTACTTCTATTTCTAAAATGTTTTTAGGATATTCATCGGGGACAGAATCTTCAGCAGTAGAAAAAGCAACATAAAAAACCTCTTTCCCTTCATTAACAAATTTAGATATACTCCCCCCACAACCAAATTCTCCATCATCTGTATGGGGAGCTATTACTAAAATACGGTCAATATGATTAAACATAATAAATTGAAACCTTAAAATTATATATGATTTTTAATATCATAATTTTAATATTTTACAACTATAAAATTATAAAAAGTAAATTTCTTTTATCTTTCAATCTTTATCATAAATACTATTTTTAAATTTATTATTGTAAATTTTTCTTTTTTTTTATCATTTACTACTTAATGAAAACTTTTTTGTATTAATTATTATTAAAACCTTTAATAAAAATTTCAATAAAAAAATTTAATTTAAATTTGCTTTTATGAATGAGTTAATATAAATTTATCTAATTTCTTTAATTTTATCTTTTATAAAATCGGTCATGTTAATTATGTTCTCAAATATTTCATTTAAAGACATATCATTTATACTATCTATTAATTTTGTTATAAATCCACTAAATTTTTTAAGATCAGAATCTAATACCCCTGCTTTAACGAGTTCTTTTCGTATATCTATTCCATTTCTTTTTGAATAATGTTCTACTACTGCAGCAAAGGCATCTTCTTTTAACTTAACAAGTGTATTTGAAAATGAAGCATCTGTAGCACTTCCACCATTAATTTTAATAATATATTTTAATCTATCAATCAATAAAGGATTTTCTAATTCAAGATATATATTTTCTACTTCACGATAGAATGATGGTGTTTTAAGATTTTTAAGTAGCAACTCATCAAGTTTTTCTTCTTTGTCAAATTTTCTTAAATTATATTCATATATTAAATTTCTTGCTTTTTGACTTGTAACCCTTAATTTTTTAATAATATCATATATATATAAATCTTTTTCTAAAAAACCAAGTTCAATTAAACCATTAAATATTATAATATCAAATTCTTTTTTTGTAATTGAAGAAAAAGATGGGTTACAATAATTACTTATAATGTTAAACAATATTTCTTTTAATTTTTCATTTTCTAATTTGTTTATATGTTCTTGTACTTTTATATCAAAATAAGTCATTATAACAGTCCTTTACAATTTTTAATAATTATCGATTAATCTTTAAAAAGAATTTAAAATAATTACCTAAATTTTTTATCATAATTATTTCTTTTTTTTATTAATAAAAAATTTTTAATTGTATTGTATTTTAGTTTACCTATAATTTTGAAATTATGAAAAATCTAATTTATTTTGCTTTAATTTGGATTGTATAAGTTAAAAAATTTATATACTTAAATCATTTTATTTTCTAATACTTTTCAATAAATCATTATATATTTTAATCATCTGTTTTACATTATCATCCCAATTATAGAGTTTTTTAACTCTTTCTCTTCCGTTTTTTCCCATTTGTTTTCTTAAACTTTCATTTAATATTAATTTTTCAATAGCTTCAGCAGTTTTTTGAGGATTTCTTGATGGTACAATAATACCAGTAATACCATCTTCTACAACTTCAGGAAGTCCTCCAACATTAGATACTATAACTGGTTTTTCACATGCAGATGCTTCTATAACAGCTACTCCAAAACTTTCACTATCAGATACAAATACAGATAAAGATAACATATTTTGATATTTTGGGACATCCTTAAAAGGAACTTTTCCTGTAAAAACTGTTTTATCATCAATTTTTAGTTCTTTGGCTAACTTTTTCAATTTATTCTCTAAACTACCACCCCCCACAATCAATAATTTTAATGCTAATTCTGGGTATTTATCACAAACTATTTTAAATGCCCTTATTAAATATTCTATTCCATATTTCTCCTCAAGTGTTTTTACAGTTCCAATCACTATATCATTTTTATCAAATAAATTCTCAACTTCCATTGGTTTAAACTGTTCTAAATCTATACCAAAAGGTGTTACTTCAATATCTTTAGTTGTATATTTTTTTGTTTCTTTTGCCATTACATAAGAAGTAGAAAGTATTTTATCTGCTCTTTTTAAATTATATTTTAAAAGCATCTTATGAAAAGGTGATTTTAAAGGAAAACTAAAAACATCACTACCCCAAACAGAAAGTATAAATGGATGATAACCACTTAATGCACCAATAAGCCCATAACTTGAAGCATAGTGAGCATGAATTATATCTGGTTTAAAATCTTTTATTATTTTTTTTAATAATGGTAATGCTTTTAAGTATTTTAATTTAAATAAAGAACCTTCATTTCTAGTTATATTTTGGTTTAAAGTAATTATTTGAATATTTGAAACACCTTCATAATCTTTTACATCCAAATTACCCAAACCAAAGATTAAAATTTCTATACCATTTTGAGCTAATGACTTAGCCCACTTAATGGTATGAACAGCATTAGGATCTGATAAAAGTAATAATTTCATAGTCCTAAATCCTTTATAATTTTTTTTGTTCTGTTTTCCCAAGTATGTTTTTCTTTTATTTGTAATATTTTTCCTTTTTTTAAAATGATCTCATTTTTATTTTTTATTAAATAAACAAATAATTTTTCTAATGCTTCTTCAGAATATTCTATAATCCATCCAATATCATTATTTTCTACTATATCTGATACTAAAGTGCCTTTTGAAGCAATTATTGGTTTTTCTTTTCCAATATACTCATAAAATTTTAAAGGAACTGCAAATTTCCAATATTCTTTTGGCTTTACAAAAATTAAAGCGATATCAGCATCCATATAAAAATCTTTTAATTTATCACCATTTTCATGAATAATTTTTATATTTTGTAAAAATTCATATTCATTTTTTATTTTTTGCCATTCATCTTCTCTTGTACATAAAGTTAAATTTATATTTTGAAATTTTTTAAGTACTTTAAAAAGTATATGCATTTGATAATGACTTCCAATACCTCCAACATAAATTAGTTTAATCTTGTCATTGACATTATAATTTTTGCTTGTTTCAAGATTTTGATATTCATCATGCCCTGGAGGTAATTCATTAAATTTATTTTGAGAAATAATAGGAATATATTTCGCCATTTTTATAGATGGTAGATAAATTATATCTACAAGTTTATTATAATTTTTTAGATCATATTTATAAAAAAATTTAGCAAATTTTACTTTGAGAAAGCATACTTCTTTTTGGTACTCTGGAAAAAGCCAATAAATATCTCTATAAAATAGTGCAATTTTTATTCCATATTTTTTACAAAATATAAAAAAATTAAAATCTAAAAAAGGATAGTAAGGGAGATGATGTTTTTCAGTTAATAGGGTAGGCATTGTAGAAGATTCGGAATAAATAAAGTCAAATTTTTCTCCAGCTAATATTCTTTTTTTTAAATCTTTTATTTTTTTTAATCTTTCCTTACCATAACCAGTAATTTCAATAACTTCATAACCTAATCTTTTAAATGCCTCTATCATTTTAATTGGTCTAATTCCACTTGCAGATTTTGAATTAAAATTAATAGGTAATGGGTAATGAAATATCATTTTTTTCATTTTTAACCTCATTTTTATGAATAGAAACAAAAATTCCTATTGCTAAAAAAATTGAATTGTCAGTAAATGAACTAGCAAAAATTAATTTTATAATTAATAAAAAAGAAAATATATACAGATTTAAATATTGCTTATATTTTTGAGTCTTAATGACTATATAGTTGTATTTTATGATAATTCCTATCAAAAATAAAAAAGGTAATAATCCATATTGTTGCCAATAAGATAATATATTATGCATATATGAACCCTTACCACTATATTTCATAAATCCATTATAATAACCAGTAATAGGATTTTCTTTTATACTTTGAAGTCCAAGATAAAACAATGAAATCCGTGAATTTAAAGATGTGTCATTTTTAGTATCAATAAATAATCTTAATACTCTATTATTTGTAATCTCATATTTTTCTAAAATAAATTTATAACAAATTATTGTTAATATAATCATTATTATAAATAATAATAATAAATAATTATATTTCTTTTTAAAAAAAAGATATATAAATGGATAAAAAACAAAAAGAATTAAATATTGTCTACTATTAACAATAAATAAAGCTATTAAAACTAATAAATAGCATAAAATTTTGATAAATATATCTAATTTAAATATAGACAAACAAAAAATAGTAATCACAAACAAATCTAAAGCAAGTCGTAAATAATTAAATTCAGAATTTTCTTTGGGAAAACCTAAAATTATTATAAGTAAAGAAAAAAGAATAATAAAAGCACATAAAATATAACCCAAAATAATATTTTTTTTATATGTTGAATCAAATTTTACTAAAAAATAGCCAAAAATAAAAGATTCTAGGTACCAAATATAATTACTTATAAACATTAAATCAAAATATTCTGATTGAATAGCATTTATAAATGTAATAAAAATCGATAAAAAAAATATAAGTAGCAAATTATATAGTTCTTTTTTCAATAAATAATTATTTTTATTTAAATAATAAAAGGAAAAAAAATAAACTAAAACTAAAGTTAAAATACCAACAGGGATCTTAATAATACCAAAATTTACTAAATAAAAAAAGAATGCATCAAAAAAATACTTAATAATAAATAAAATTATCATTAAGAAATCAAATTTAATTGATATATTTTTTGTTTTTATATCCATAAAAATTAAACCTTAATTTCAATTTTTAATTTCGATCATAGAAAAATTAACAATCCAAAACTTTTTCATAAAAAGATTTTTCTTTTTTATTTTTCAACTCACTATTATGCCATAATAAACAAAATATACCATTATATTTTTTGCATCTATCTTTTAATTTCATTATATAAAATAATCCTTTTTCAGTATATCCCAAATTCATATATTGAGCACTGTTTATGGTTGCATCCATAACAATTAAGGGAATTTCTTTAATATTTATTATTTTTCTTTTTATAAAATCAAAAGGTGTAAACTCATAACATGTACCACATCTAAAGCCTGAAATATCAGCATAACTTAAAGTAGTATCGTATTCTAGTAAAGATTCTGCATAGTTATAGTAAGTATAAGGAATTATAAAACGAAGAAAATGTTGTCGGCCTCCTTTAATTTCACAAATTATTTTGTTTAAATCTAATACTTTTCTAAAGTAATTAATATCTTCTTTAAAAATCTCCATATTATCATATGTTTCATAACTTCCATGTATACCTATATAATGTCCTCTTGATAATATTGTTTTAATTAAATTAATAATTATTATATTAGAAATATCATAATTAAATTGTTGCTTATAAGTCCCTCTTGGAATAAAATAAAAATGACTTTTCAAATTTCTTTTTTCACTCTGTTCCAGTATATAATTAAATGTAAAATTATCATCATATTTTAATTTTTTATTTATATCTTTATAAAAAATTGATATAAACTTATTAAAAGCATTATTAAAGTTCTTCCTCAAAATTATATCAGCTCCTATGTTTTTTATTTTATAAAATATTGGTTTAAAATTAAAAGAAAAAGGCGAATCAACATCATGGGTTAACATAATTTCAAATTTTCTGTTTTTTCGTTCATGTTTGAATCCTAAATATATTAATATATTCCATATCATTTCAACATATTCATTAATAATAGGTCTATCTATAAAATTATATTTATAGGCTAAACTTTCGTTTCCTATAAATCTATCATGAACATCCCTTTTTTTATTTACATATTCTTCCCATCTTGTAAGCATAAAAAACATTGAAGCAAAAATATCAATTCCACATATTATTTCAGAATCGTTAATTTTTAAGTATGGTCTTCCATATATTATTGGTAAATCATTTTCAGGAATAAAAGGATTATTGGTTTTTATTTCAAAATGAACATTGTTTGGAATATTTTCAAATTTTAAATAATCTAAATCTTTGGTATATTTATTAAAAAAATGATCTTCAAAAATTATCTTTTTTCCATTTTCAAGATTAATTTCTATTTTATCAAAATTTTCTTTTATATTAGCTTTATATTTTAATCCAAGAAATTCAATAAAAATTATGTCAAAGATATAATTTCTTTCTTCATTATTATTATTTGGGATTATTAATTTTAACATATTATAGACCTTTAATAATGAGTTAAAAAAATATTAAGATAATTTTTTTGTTTTTTTAAGCTTTTTTATCAAAAAATTTAAAATATAAATAGGTAATTTATAAATATTATCCCATCTTCTTGCATTACATGTAAAACAATTTATATCTCCACAAATTGTAATTCTTGGATTTTTCTTTAAAACTTTATAATCTATGTCATAGGCATCTTTTGCATTTATCATAATTGAATAGGCATCTCCAATTTTACCAGTTATAAGCTTTTCTTCAAAAACATAATAAGAATAAAACTTATAAAAAGATTTACTACAAGAACCTAAATCCTTTCTTTTAAATAATTTTATTTTATTATCTTTTTTATAATAAACAGTTGTTAAAGTAGGAAATATAATTCTTTTATGTAAACCTAAATCAACTTCAGCTAAATGAGTTGTAGTAAATCCAGGACTTGATTTTACACATCCAATAAGCATCATTTTACCATTTAATTCAATTATTTTTCTAATAGGTTCATAAGCTCCACTATTTTCATCATGATCTTTAAGTATGTAATCTGCATATTTGCCAATAGCAACATAAGAGTTCATTGGATGTTTACTTCTTAAACTTTTTGGATGTTTTAACATAAGATTAGGAAATCCTCCTGCATAAGAGTCATTCGAACCATCAAAAATAATATTTTTTTTCCTTAATATAAAATTTGAATTTGTAAATGCTAATGAAATTAAAGTTCCTTCATCTCCAATAATATCTAAAATTACATTTATATAATCCATTTTATCTAAAAAATCAACTTGTCCTATTGATTTTAATGATGCTCTAATAAGAATAACATCTCCTTTTTTAAGTCCCATATTTTCTAAATCTTTTTTTAATTTTTCCTTTGAGTACATTTTCAACCTCCTATTTATTTTACTAAATCAAATAGATAAATATAATTATTAATAAAATCTAAAAAACCTTTTTATATTTAAAACACAATGTACAAATTATGTTTTTATATCTTTAATTAATAAGTATAATAATTATGTCACTTATTCATATATTTATATTTCTCCCATACAAGTTCAATTCTTTATAACTAAATATATTTAGTTACCTTATATTTTTACTTATTCTATTATAAATATTAAATTTTGATTTTATAATAAAAATTATATCAATCTTTATTTAATGCTTTTTCTTATTAGCTAACTCATTAAAGTATAATATAAGAATAAAATAAAATATTGAAAATGAAATAGATAAAATTATGATAAAATAATTAAAATTTTTAAAGAAAATTATAGATAAAATATTTATTAAATTATTTATAAAATTAACTAATAAATCAATTTTATTTTTTTCATATACTGCTAATATTATACTTAAAGAAGCTGAAACAAATCTTATACAAAAAAAAGGTGTTAATATCATTGCATATAAACCCGCATCTTTCCAGGTTTTTCCAAATACAATAGGAAATAAAGGTTTTATAAAAATAAATATAAATAAAAAAGTTGGCAAAGAAATAATCAATAATTTTTTTAATGTACTTTTAAATGTATTTATTGCTTTACCAGTTTTTTGAACTTCTTCAGTTGCTTGTTTAAAAAATACTTGCGAAATAGCAGATCCAATAAATATGGAAGGTATTCCTAAAATTCTAAATGCCATATAATATTGCCCAAGATAATATGATCCAAAAAATGCACTTATCAAAATATTTGTTATTTGATAACCTGATGTATTTAGTAAGGCAGCCCACATAGAATACTTTGGAAAATTTGAATATTTTTTTGCTACTTCTTTTATCTTTTCCTTTTTTATTTCTTTTAATAGTCCAGTATTTTTTATATTAAAAAATAACTTTGTATTTGCAACTGCTTGAGAAATTATTTGTCCTGAAATTAAGCCACTTGCACCTGCTTTTAAAAAACCCATTATAAGTTGAATAGTTGAAACTATTATCCCTTTAAATATTGTAGCCTTTGA
>JGI12104J13512_1001906_pt1 | contig 14111 bp, 19 predicted proteins | sample TerdegcTABiofilm_FD_13512 | JGI IMG/M metagenome (IMG submission 13512)
GGGCACACGGAGGTAAAGAGGTTCTTATCTATAGCATACTTTATCCCTTCAGAAGTACTAATGTCACATTTTATTAAATCCTTGCAAATTGTAGATCCGTTTAGTGTTTCAAATCTCTTAATAAATTCCCGCGCAACAGCATAAGACTTTTTCATAGCTTTATAATTTTTTGCGTTTATGTCCGCATATTTTAGCCCTATTACCATGAAGGCGCCATTAACAGCACCGCATGTGCCGCCTGTATGGCCTACTCCACCCCCAAAAGCGCCGGCTACCCTTATAGCTTTTTCTTCCTCCATACCTAACTGTGGAGCAAATGAAGCAAGGACAGCCTGAGAACATTGAAATCCATTACTAAAAAGTGATAAAGCTGTTTCTAATCTACTCGTAAAATAAACCCTCCTAAAAAAAATCTTCGGTTGTTGTAATTTTGTTATTTTTAGTTGTAATATTAATTACCGTTAATTAATATTACGGGTTGTTAAAAAACTGTATGAGGCAGGAGTGATGCTGTCCCCTACAGTTTTTTTCTTAGAAAACCGCTTTCTTATTGTGATTATTTTTTCTGAGCGAAACCACTCAAACAAATTTATTCTGTTTTACCAAAACAGAAGAGGTTATTATCATGTGTCTCAACATACTAGGCTCTGATCAAATTCCATGGCCTTTTTCACTGTAGATGGATCAGCTATATAGTTTCTATATGCCAAATATAGAGCCCACTCGTATTGCCTTTCCGCACTTTTAGGGATATAGTTTGTTCTCCCGACTATTTCCAATAGTTTTTTAGAAGCTTGATCACCCTTTAAGCCAAGTTTCAATACCTCAAGAAAAGCTCGTTCTACTCCAGCCAATCCTATCATATCTCCACCGACATCTATCTTAAATATTTTTGATGCATTAGGAACACTACTGCTCATATCTGATTATCCCCCCCTTCTTTTTAAAATGTCAAATTAAAGGAATATCCAGCCATTATTTATCTATTAAGTTAAGTTCTTTAACGTCCAAAAATACCTGTTCCAGCCCTAACAACCTCGTCATGTCGTCGCCAACTTTTAGTTTATAAACTTTTGATGCGTCTAGATTACAACAACTGCCCATGTATTGATCCTATCCTTTTTTAATTCTTATTTTATATACTAGTATAAGCTGATTATTTTAACAATTTGATTTTACCTTGTCATCTTTAGAAACATTTTTATTATTATCTTCTTTGTCCACCTGGACAATTTTCATGTCACATCATCCTGAAGATGACTTAAGATTTTTTAAAAAGCCAAACGACCCTTTCTTTTCCTCTTTTTCTTTACTCATTTTCAAAACTCCTCCGGCGTTCGCCTTGTTATTAGCCTCTAGCTATATAGTTTTTATATTCTTGAGGAGAGCTACCCTGTATTCAATTTCAGCACTTTCCGGAACATAATTTCTTCGCTTCCACTATTTCCAACAGTTTTTCAGCAACTTCTTGACCCATTAAATTAAGCTCCCTTACATCCAGAAAAGCCTGTTCAACTCCGGTCAATCCCACTACTATACCACCAACGTTCAGCTTATAGATCTTGGGAGCATCGGGATCACAACATTTTTTGCCCATTTATACACCTTACCCCCTTTCGTTTTATAATATTGGTTGCAGAATTTGAAAAATGAATCCGGACAGTATGGCTACAACGAGAATCGTGACTGTAAAAGTAGCTACCAATTTCGGTTTAAAAATGGATGCCAGTAATGTTAATTCAGGAATACTGGCCCCGGCACCACCGATTATCAATGCCATTATCGCTCCCAAACTCATGCCTTTCGCCAGCAACACCGTACCAATGGGAATCATGGTTTCAACTCGAATATACATTGGAATCCCAATGGCGGCAGCGACCGGTATGGCAAATAGGTTGCCTGGTCCGGCAACTTTAATAATAAATTCCTCAGGCACAAAGCCGTAAATAAACGAACCGATACCGGCACCTATAATTAAATAAGGAACAACCTGTATAAATAAACCCCATGTTTGTAAACTGGCACGTTTTACCTTTCCCTTATTGGTTAACGGTCCATCAGTTTTTTCAGTTTCCTCACAGCAACCATATTGTATCCGCACATTTTTATATGTGCTGGCTAGCCCCACTCGCTCCCATAATGCACCGAAAAACACTGATGCGACAAAAGTCAATATCCCGTATAGTATTGTAAATTTCCATCCCATCATAGTTAAAAATAAGGTAAGTATAACGGGGTTGAGAAGAGGTGAAGAGATAAGAAAGGACATAGCCGCACCAAAAGGCGCTCCTCCATTTAGTAAACCAACTAGTATGGGAATAGTGGAACAGGAACAAAAAGGTGTAACTGCCCCTAAAGTTGCTCCGAGGATATTCCCCAGCCATTTTTGGGGTTTTGCAAGATACTTCCGAATAGTTTCTTCGGTGATAAACTCTTGGAGCAAGGCAATAAGGAAAGAGATACCGACGAATAATGCCAGCAGTTCACCACAAATCACAAGAAAATACTTTCCGGCAGTGATTAGATTATTTAACTGAAACATTAAGACACCCCCGTTCTGATAAAACACACCAAGGATTGCTTTTCGAAAGCTATTGTTTTATAGCCTCAAGAATGTACTTAGCTGTTACCCCCCAGGCTTGAGCTGCTACTTGATAAGCATTCTCTCCTTTAGGTGTTAGGGTATAAATCTTTCTTTCGCGACCGGAAACAACTTGGGTAGTCAATTCAACTAATCCGTTATCCGTGAACTCCCGTAAGACTGGGTAAAGGCTTCCCTCAGTAGGCGCACAGCATCCATCAGTAAGACAAGACACTTGTTTGGTAATCTCATAACCATGTAGTGGTTGCCGATGAAGTACCTGCAAGATAAAGAAACGGGAAAGACTCATTCTAATTAAGCTTTCCCAGTATTCCTGGCATTCGTATTTTATATTAAACACCTCCGCATGAATAATAGGGCTATACATATAACCTAAATGCATTATACGGTTATGCATTAATTTTTGTCAATAAAAATATGTTAAGAAGTAAGAAAATTACTAAGATAAAAGCTCACTCTAAACCTTTATCCTCTTCACTTTGGAGACTCTGTGAGGTATTGTAAACAATATTTTCAAGGTTGTAATGCATATTGATAAATATACGATAATAGTTTTATCCCGGCATGAGTCCTCTTCCGATAAATATGATAATTTGGGTTCTTCAGGTTCCCAGTCTTGATGTTTACTTTTCAGATATAACATCTGTAATGACCGGAATCATTTTGGTTTTGATAGACCTGTCATAATATTTTATATATAAAAGTGTCAGAATAAATGCAACGATACTTGTACTAACCTCAGATAATAACGCTGGAAATCCAAACTCTTGCGAAATCAATACACCGATCAAGAAACCCATAAACGTTGTTAGTAGAGGTAACAAGAAGGCAATAAAGGCTGCTATTAACATATTGTCTTCAGGTATGAGAACGTAATTAATTCAAGTACGACTTCACCTTCTTTAAGGCCGGCAATTGCAATAGGGTTACCGCATCCTAATCCCATATTCGCTTCAGGCGGTACATTTTTTAAATCGCTTTCCGTATAGCCGATGTCAATAGACGCTTCATTCACGTCCAATGGAATGCTTTCACAACCGCATCCGCCACCACAACAGCCCCCACCTGCGTTTTTTAACGCGACATCAGCATAATTCTTCCGAATAAATTCTCTAATTTCTTCATTATTATCCGGCATATTTACACCCCATTAATCATTAATGAATAATTCTTGTTATTCTACAAGTTCGCTTACTACTTCCGAAATCATAGCTATTGAAAATCCACCATGGAAGCGTGGTTCACCGTTAATCACAGTCAAAGGGAGCCTTACTCTATCCAAGATCTTAGTAATATCGGGATAATTCTTCATCTCTTTACTTTGCACATCCACGTAAGTATATTGGATGGCCTCGCCAAAATTTTTCACAAGAGATTCTTTCAAATCTTCAGCTTCTTCTTGCATTGTCTTTGTAGGACCGCAACATGCGGCCTCCGGTGATGGGTCTCAGCAGCCGCCGGAAGGCATAGGCGCATTAGTTCCGAATATGGCTACACTGACTTTTTTCATTGTCAAATCCCTCCATGATTAATAAAATATTTTTGGCAAATTGAGACGGAAGCATGTCCATCACTATTTGGACAGGTTAGATCTTCATGAAAACCACACTTATGTATTTATTTTGCAGTTCATTGGAATCTTTTTAGGTAATTACCTTGCCCCCTGCATTTCATTTGCAAAATACTTGCGTTTGAACCCAAGAGCGATGTTAACCAGCCCAATCATTACAGGTACTTCAATAAGAGGCCCGATGACCGCGGCAAAAGCCTGGCCGGAATCAATGCCGAATACCGCCACGGCCACCGCTATAGCCAGCTCAAAGTTATTGCTGGCGGCCGTGAAGGCGAGCGTCGTGGCCTGACCGTAATTGACTCCGGATGACTTACTAAGGAAAAATGACAGGAAAAACATTATAACGAAGTAAACAAGTAGTGGTACGGCGATTCTAGCCACATCCATCGGCAAGGTTATGATATAGTTGCCTTTCAAAGAAAACATCACGATGATAGTAAATAATAGGGCGATCAAAGCAAGTGGGCTAATCTTGGGGATAAATTTTTTCTCATACCATTCTTTGCCCTTGGCCGGCATCAAGGTAAATCTGGTAATCACACCACCTAAGAAAGGAATACCGAGGTATATCATCACGCTTTTAGCCACTTCACCCATGGAAATATGGATGGCCATTGATTTAATCCCCAGCCACTGGGGCAAAAGAGTGACAAAGAAGTAGGCGTAAACCGAGAAGAAAAGCACCTGGAAGATTGAGTTTAGGGCCACAAGCGCGGCTGCGTACTCCGCATCCCCTTTGGCCAAGGAGTTCCAGACAATAACCATGGCAATGCACCGGGCCAAGCCGATGATAATAATGCCCACCATATATTCCGGATAACTTTGCAAAAAGATGATTGCTAAAAAGAACATCAACACCGGCCCGATAATCCAGTTCTGCAGCAAAGAGAGTCCCAGAACCTTGACGTTTCTAAATACATTGCCGATTTCTTCGTACTTTACCTTGGCAAGTGGCGGGTACATCATCACAATTAGGCCGACGGCAATGGGAATCGAAGTGGTGCCAACCTGGAATTCTCTTAGCAGGTTCGCCACTTCCGGCATAACATAGCCCAATCCCACACCGAAAAACATGGCCAGAAATATCCATACCGTTAAATAGCGGTCGAGCAAGGAGAGTTTTGCCGCAGCTTTTTCCGACATACTGTTTACCGCCGCTTTCTCTTTATAATGATTTTTTCTTTATCAATCATTTTTTCGCAACATTCCGGGTCGAAACCCATTTCTGTGCAGAGATTAGGATTTTGTCTGAGCGGCGATGGTTTCGGCGGGGAACAGGAAAAACAAGCCAGATCGTCAAGAAAACCGTCCATCTGCTTGTAAAATTCCCTGATACCTTCTTTATTCAAAGTATAAAAGACAATTTTACCCTCCTTCTCACTATTAATCAGCCCCGCTTGTTTTAAGATTTTTAAATGGTGCGCAATGGCCGGTTGCGACAAGCCGATGGCCTGGATAATCTCACATGCCCCCATTTCCTGGCAGGTCAACAATTTTAATATATTTAGCCTGTGCGAGTCTCCTAACGCCTTGAAAATGTTGATCATCGTATACCACCTAAACTTACATATTTAAATAATTAAATGTTTATGTTATATTGTAAATATTACTGGATTTTTAGTCAAGTAAGCTTCCTAAAATATATTGAAAGGCGGTTGACCTAAACATGGAAACTAAGCCGTTAATTTACTTTCTTTGCACGGGCAATTCCTGCCGCAGTCAAATAGCGGAAGGTTTTGCGAAATATTATGGTGGTGAAAAATTTAAGGTTTTTAGCGCTGGAATAGAAAGCCACAGTGTTAACCCGACAGCCATACAGGTGATGGCGGAAGTTGGCATAGATATATCTAACCAGACTTCGGATTTAATCGATGAAAATATTTTAACAAAGAGTGACTATGTAATTACTCTGTGCGGTGATGCCAATGATAAGTGCCCGGTAACTCCCCCCGGTGTAAACAGGGAACACTGGAATTTACCCGACCCGGCAAAATCGTCCGGTAGCGAAAAAGAAATTATAGAAACTTTTCGAATGGTTCGTGATGCTATAAAAGAAGAAGTAATGGATTTACTGAAGAGGATCTCACCCACAGAGTAAAGTACCACCGCCCCATATCTAGTAATTATTTATGGGGGGAGTTAATGAGTTAGTTTACAGAAAACACCATTTCCGGTATTCTGGCAATGCCGGAGCCAATACGAATGTCCCCGTTCGGGTTCATTGTGACTATCAGAGCATCTTTTATTAAGACATATATGCTCTCCTCGTTTGATCAAACCGCAGGTATCGATTCTAATTCTAATAATAATTTTTTCGCGTCAAGTCCACCACTGAAACCGCCCAAGGAACCATCGGAGGCAAGTACCCGGTGGCACGGAATCACTAGCGGTGTGCGGTTTGAACGCATAACCCCTCCCACAGCCCTTGCCGCTTTTGAAAAACCGGCTTCAATGGCAACTTGTTTATAAGAACTGACTTTACCATATGGTATTTGTTGTACTACTGCTAAAACTTGTCGTTGAAAAGAAGTGTAACCGGTCCAGTCTATTGAAGCGGTGAAATTGACCAATTCTCCTCGAAAATATTTTTCAATGTCTTGGACAAGTTTTTTTTCAACATCTTGCGGCTGTTCAGGTAAAAGCATTGAAGAGTCAACCCGTAACTGAACAGCTAATTTCGCTATTGCTTCCTCATAACTTTTTTGAGGCAATACTAAACCTCTCAATCCTGCCTCGGACCATCCGGCAGCCAGCCAGCCATGTTGGGTGCAAATAGTAACGACCCTCATAAATTCACACTCCCAGTTTAGTTATTTATCATATATTTTAGTATTTCACAAAATTTTTTAATATCCCACTAACGTCAGAACAAAATTGCCGACATATAAATCTTATTATTATCAATATTCGAATTTAAAAAAAAACTAAATAACAATACCTGCATAAAATTAAGGAAAGGAAGGGTAAATTACACCCTTCCTTAATTATAACTGATAATTAACAAATCTCATATTAATTAAATCATGTTACATCATGCCGCCCATACCGCCCATGCCACCCATGCCGCCCATAGCCGCCGCGGCCGCCATGGCGTTATCCTTATCAACTTTTTCAGCTACCAGTGTCTCGGTTGTTAAAATCATGGCCGCGATGCTCGCTGCGTTTTGGAGAGCCGACCGGGTCACTTTGGCGGGGTCTACTATACCAGAGTCGATCATATTAACAAACTCGCCAACAAGGGCGTTAAATCCCACACCTGCTTCTGAGTTCTTCACTTTTTCAACAATTACCGAACCTTCGAGACCGGCGTTGTTGGCAATCTGACGCAGAGGCTCTTCCAAAGATCTGCGGACAATATCTATGCCTGTCTTCTCGTCAAGGTTATCGGATGTAAGGTTTTCCATACCCTTTACAGCGTTGACAAAGACTACGCCGCCGCCGGGCACGATTCCTTCCTCGACTGCCGCTCTGGTAGCGTTCAGCGCGTCGTCGATACGGAGCTTTTTCTCTTTCATTTCAGTTTCCGTGGCAGCGCCCACCTGGATTACCGCTACACCGCCGGCTAGTTTAGCCAAGCGCTCCTGTAGCTTTTCTCTGTCGAAATCAGATGTGGTTTCTTCTATCTGGTTTTTAATTTGGGCAACCCGCTTGGTAATATCGTCAGTATTGCCCGCTCCGCCAACGATAATTGTTTCTTCTTTCTTGACGCGGACTTTGCTGGCCCGGCCAAGTTGTTCAATCGTAACGCTATCGAGCTTCAAGCCAAGATCTTCCGTAATCACGCCACCACCGGTGAGGATAGCGATATCCTCCAACATTGCCTTGCGCCTGTCGCCAAACCCCGGGGCTTTTACCGCAACACACTGGAATGTGCCGCGCAGTTTGTTCAGAACCAGGGTAGCCAGCGCTTCGCCTTCCACGTCTTCAGCAATAACCAGAAGCGGCTTGCCTGTCTGTACGATTTTTTCCAGAACCGGCAGGAGATCCCCAATGGCCGAGATCTTTTTATCGGTGATCAGTATGTAGGGATCACTTAAATTAGCTTCCATCTTGTCTGTATCAGTAACCATATACGCGGAAGTATAACCCCTGTCAAAGTTCATGCCTTCAACAACTTCCAGGTTGGTTGTAGTCCCTTTTGATTCTTCAACGGTAATAACGCCGTCTTTACCCACTTTTTCCATCGCGTCGGCGATCAAGCTGCCGATAACTTCATCATTGGCTGAGATGGTGGCAACCTGGGTGATTGCCGACTTGCTCTCAATAGGTTTAGCCTGTTCTTTAATTACTTCTATCGCTTTTTCAACAGCTTTTTCAATACCGCGCTTAATAATCATCGGGTTGGCGCCCGCCGCCACGTTCTTTAAGCCTTCTCTTACGATGGCTTGAGCCAGCACGCAAGCGGTTGTAGTGCCGTCACCGGCGACATCGTTAGTCTTGGTGGCAACTTCCTTAACTAATTGGGCGCCCATATTTTCAAATGGGTCGGCCAGTTCTATTTCTCTGGCAATGGTAACTCCGTCGTTGGTAATCATCGGAGAACCAAATTTTTTCTCCAATACGACGTTGCGTCCTTTGGGACCTAAAGTAACCTTGACGGCTTCCGCCAGTGCGTTAACACCTTTTTCCAGAGCACGCCTGGCATCTTCCCGGAAAATTATCTCTTTGCCTGCCATTTTTCGAACCTCCTTTTAATATCTACTTCTCGATAACACCGAGGATATCGGCTTCACGCATAATCAAGTATTCCACATCATCGATCTTAACTTCGTTTCCGGCATATTTGGAGAAAAGGATTTTGTCTCCCGGTTTTAAATCGATCGATACACGCTGACCGGTTTCAAGCAATCTTCCATTACCGACTGCTACGACCTCGCCCTCCTGTGGCTTTTCTTTCGCGGTATCCGGCAACACTATACCACTTTTTGTTTTTTCTTCACTCGGCATGGGCCTAACTACAACCCGGTCACCTAAAGGTCTGATCACATAAACCCCTCCTTACTGGTTAGTCTGTTTATTGTTAGCACTCATTGTTGGCGAGTGCTAATACCAACGTAAATATAATATTAAATAAGAAAATCAAAAGCAAACAACATCATCGCATAATTTCAATGAAAATATACAAAATAAAGAAATTAGCTTGATAAGCCTTTGATTTTCTCCCTCTGTTTCAAGATTACCTCAGTTTCTGGTATTATTTTTATCTGCCTAGAAATATTTTCCCACTGATAATATTTTTTATACATAAATTTTAAAAAATACCTTTTAATTCCCATTATTGCCGCTATTGCCGCAATCACCGGCCTTGCCGGATAGTATTTCAAGCCCATGCGGCAACACGGGCAGGATTACTCCCAGGCACTCCCGGACAGCCTTGACGCTGCCTGGAAGATTGATAATCAAGGTGCTCCGGCGCACTCCCGCTATAGCCCTGGATAGCATAGCCCGGTTGGTCTTTTTTAAGCTTTCCATTCTCATGGCTTCGGCCAGTCCGGGGACTGCCCGCTCAATTACCGCCAGGGTGGCTTCCGGCGTGTTATCGCGAGGGCTTAAACCTGTACCGCCGGTAGTCAAGATCAAGTCAACTTTTTCAATATCGGACAGGTTAATCATTAATTCTTGAATTAAGTCAAGCTCATCAGGAACCATGTGACAGCTTACCACTTCACCCAGGGATTCAATCATTTCGCAAATTGCCGGACCACTCTCGTCCTTGCGCTCTCCGCGTGAGCCCTTGTCGCTTACCGTAATAACAGCAATTTTATACAGATTCATTCACCTCTTCATAATTCAGCTTTCGTGCTCCCGCTCAAAAATACCGCTTTTGCCGCCGCTCTTATGAATCAACCTGATTGCGCGAATCGTCATTTCACGGTCGACTGCTTTGCACATGTCGTATATCGTTAAAGCAGCAATTGAAACAGCTGTAAGCGCTTCCATTTCCACACCGGTTTGCCCGGTGATTCGCACACTGGCTTCTATTTCTACTTTATTATGTTCCTGGTCGGGGCGGAATTGAACATCAATTCCGGTTATGTTCAAGGGGTGGCATAGAGGAATCAGGCTTGAGGTTTGCTTTGCAGCCATAATCCCAGCCAATCTGGCCACGCCAAAAACTTCTCCCTTGGCCACCTTGCCGGAGATGATCATTGCCAGCGTCTCCGGACGCATTACTATCTCACCACGGGCTACCGCCAGCCTGCGGGTTATTTCTTTGCCACCGACTTCGACCATCCTCGCTTGTCCCTGTTCATCCAGGTGAGTAAGATTATTCAATAATACGCCCTCCATCTATAATAAACTGTACTATATTTCCAAGTTATTAGCTTTGCCACATTACTTTGCCACAGTCACGAAGGTCATATAAAGACACCACTTCCAGCAGCCTTTGTATATACGGTGTATCAAAATATTCTGCGGGTATACATAAATCATAACGCTCTTCGGCAATCCAATATACTAATGGCTGACAAGCCCCCCAAGCTCCCGACATGGGCGGAGGAAAGTGATGAGAAAGGTATTTTAAACGCAGGTAATTGGTCAAAATATCCAACATGATATCATGACTGCCGATAATCACAGTAGTATCCCTTATTTCCTCCAGTGGCCTGAAAAACTCCACCGGCGCGGCATCTCCCCCGTTGTATCCCTCTGACAGGCGTGGCACCCGGATCATCCCGTCCGCCCTTACCAGGGACATCAAAATACCGAGCACGGGTTCGGCGCAAAGCCTGCCTTCCCGTAAAAAAAGCCTTACGCGGATAAAATCCTCACGTCCGGCCGCGGAACGGAGATTACGTACAATCTCCGCTTGCAAGGGGTACTCTATTAATGTATCTTTTTTTGATACTAAATATTCACCGGAACGAATCAGCGGCGCTACCAGGAGATCAAAAACCAAAAACACCATAGCCAAAGCAGGATGACCGGGCAGACCGAAAACCGGTCTGTCACCTACCATGGCTCCCAGGGCCGGCTTTCCCGGCTTGATGGAAATCCCGTGGAAGAGTACGCCCGGTTTACCCATCGAATCAATTGCTTCCATGGCAACATCGCGCGCCCACGGAACTTCCCCCGGAAAAGCAGCACGATAATCATTTTCCGCAATTACACGTTCTAAAACGTTTCTTAATTCTTTATAATCGTCTCCTACAATACCATAGCAGTGTGGTTCTCCGCCGCATGCCGCCACTGCTCCGAACAAGGTATAAGAGTTTATGTCACGCACTTGTCCCGGCGCGGGAAATTCAGACGGCGCAACCAGTTCGTCACCTGTGGATATGATTCCGACACTGCGGGGAGGGATTACAGCTACATGCGTAACGCCGATAGATGACAGCATACTCCACCATCACCACCGCATCAGCGCCGGATGGCAGCATTCCGCCCGTAGATATTGCGCCAAGCCTGCCCGGCGCTCAATCTACCTTGCGGCATGCCACTTCCCATCAACACCTCGCCGCTGATATCCACGTATGCAGGCAGACTCTCCGAGGCTCCGTATGTATCCTTAGCCCGTACTGCAAAACCATCCATGGTTGATTTGAGCCGACAGGTAGCGGGTTAATGCCGCCTTTGCTTCTTCCACAGTCAAAGCTTTAAATAATTCAGCCACATCTCACCTTGTTAAAGGCTGTTCCTTCCTTAAAAACATCCCAGTTCACAAACTCTGATTTTTATTTTTAGCTTGTCGGCGGCATCACCGATAAGCTTGGGAGATACTTTTAGTTCCTCTGCCAATTTCCTTGCCTCAGTGCATGTTAAAACCTTTTCTTTAGAAGCTTTTTCAACAGCTTCTAGAATCTCTGAACTCACTTCCAATAATGACACATCCTTTACTACTTTTTTATAACATTTTTTTTCATAAACATTAATCGGGTCACCCACTTTAATTTCTCCGCCAAGCAGGATGCGCACAAAAATACCCTCTCTGGGCATAACACAATCTCCGGCCTGGTAGTATATTGCGCAATGATCATGGCATTCCTTGCCGATTTGCGTTACCTCACCTATCGCTTCACCGCCTATTTTAAGGCGGGTGCCCAGGGGGAGACTAACCAGGTCAATACCTTCAGTGGTCAGATTTTCCGCAAAGTCGCCGGGCCCCACATCCAGCCCCAGCGCCCGCATTTTATCGATGCTTTCGACAGCAAGCAGGCTGACCTGGCGATGCCAGTCGCCTGCGTGCGCATCGCCACACAAACCGTGTTCTTGAATTAACTGCCCCTGGCCGATATTCTTCTTGCGCATTCCTTTATCAGGGCTTGTACATATTGCCTTTATTATTCCCATAATATTGCCGTAACCCTCCTCTAATATTTGTTATCCGCCGATTTGAGACATTACCCGCTTGTCCTGCCAACCGTCAAGCATGTGGTGCCGATCCGCTTTTAAACTAACCGCTTTTCTAATCAGACCGGCTATCTCTTTGATACCCGCCCCGTCGCGCAGCGGGGTTCTCAAATCTATCTCGCATCTATCATATAGGCATGGTCTCAAACTTCCAGTTGAAGTCAGTCGCAGGCGGTTGCAATTACTGCAAAAATGATCGCTCATTGATGTGATAAAGCCAACCGTACCTTGGGCGCCTTCAAGGCGGTAGTACTTGGCCGGCCCGCTGCCTTCGGGTATTTTGGCCGGAATAAGCTGCCCAAGCTTGGCGCCGATCCGAGACATTATTTCTTCCGCGGGCACGAAACGGCCCGTAACCCAAGAGTTAGAGGAGCCTATGGGCATAATTTCAATGAAACGTACATGCAATGGTTTTTCCATGGTTAATCTGGCTATGTCCACCACCTCGTCATCGTTGAAACCACGAATGACGACTGTATTCAACTTAACTGGATGAAAACCGGCATCCAGAGCGGAAATGATCCCTTCCCAAACTCTGGACAACTTACCATAACGGGTAAATTCGTGGTATCTGTCACTATCAAGGGTATCAAGACTGATATTTACTCGCCGCAATCCGGCTTCTTTCAAAACCTCAGCATATTTTGGCAGGATCAAACCATTGGTAGTCAGAGCTATATCGTCTATTCCGGGGATGTTAGAAATGCGCCCGACCAGTCTCTCCACCCCCCTGCGCACCAAAGGTTCTCCCCCTGTCAAGCGCACCTTTTTTACACCTATATAAGCAGCCGCTCTAATAACGACCTCGATTTCTTCAAAGCTCAGGATCTCTTTATGAGGAACAAATTTTACACCTTCCGGCGGCATACAGTAGACACAGCGCAAATTGCACCGGTCAGTCACAGAAACACGCAAATAATTAATCTCCCGCTGGTACTTGTCCCGCATACTACTACTCACCTTCTCGTCTTTATGCCAATATTGTTATTTAGTCAACTATAATATACCTTCCTCGCTGCTGCGCCGCTGAATCCGGTAATTATCGGTGCCGCGATGATGACCTGGGCCGTAATCCCGGAAAGGAAACGAGGGCTATTTAAAGTACCCAAAGGAACGCCTATCACTGTTCCGATAATTGTAGCCGTGCCGGATACATGAAGGGTTCGCAGTATTACCTCCAGGACATCACGAGCCCCGCTCATTAACAAATGGATTGCTTCCACCAAGCCCTGCCAATACACACTCAATAAAATCACCTATTAGTATAAAAAGAACTAATTCAGCAGGATATTATTTATTATACCAAACTTCCTCTTAGACAGGCAATTTGAATAAATTTCTGTTTGGGTTATCTTATTAAGCTTTTTCTTTTGTTGCCCTTTCAATCATCCTCGTAATCGTATTGGCCATTGCGCCGGCGCCAAAACCATTATCAATGTTAACAACACTAACACCTGACGCGCAACTGTTCAACATCCCTAATAAAGCCGAAAGTCCGTTAAAACTGGCGCCGTAGCCCGTACTGGTCGGTACGGCGATTACCGGCTGGTCTGCCAGCCCGCCGATCACGCTGGGGAGTGCCCC
>JGI12104J13512_1001909_pt1 | contig 14091 bp, 9 predicted proteins | sample TerdegcTABiofilm_FD_13512 | JGI IMG/M metagenome (IMG submission 13512)
ACAGCAACGAAGGAGAGCCGTGACGTTCTGCATGTCGCGAGGGCTTTCGGAACGTCGTAGCTGTGCCATCGCCCGGATCAGTCGTTCCAGCTACCGTTACATACCCGATCCCGATCGGGACGAGCAACTGACGAGCGAAATCAAGCAGATCGCAAAAGAGCACCGGCGTTACGGATACCGCCGCGTGTGGGCTTTGCTCCGACGCAGGAAGCGGTATGTCAACCACAAACGCGTGTATCGACTATGGAAAAGCGCCGGGTTGTGCCTGCCGTCGTGTAAACGGCGCAAACCCGCCCCGAAAAGGGGGTACATCCCCATGACGGCGCTCCATCCGAATCATGTCTGGACCTATGATTTCATGGAAGACCGGACTGCGAACGGCCGAAAGATCCGGATACTCAACGTCGTCGACGAGTTCACGCGCGTTTGCCTCGCATGTGAAGTCGCCCGCCGGTTCGACGCAAGGGCAGTGATTGCCGTTCTCGAAGAACTTTTTGCTCGAAACGGGATGCCGGAATATCTGCGTTCCGATAACGGCTCCGAGTTCATTGCCAAGGATTTGAAAAGCCGGCTTGCTTCCCGAAACGTCCGGCCGTACTACATCGCCCCGGGCTCCCCATGGCAAAACGCATATGTAGAGAGCTTCAACGGCAAGCTTCGGGAAGAATGTCTGAATCTTGAAATCTTCGCATCACTGCTGGAAGCACAGGTGATCATCGAAAGCTGGCGCGTTTACTACAACGAAGCGCGACCTCACCAAAGCCTCGAGTACAAAACACCCTGTGAATTCCTCGAAATCTATCGGCAAGGAGTTGATGGCATGAACGACAAAGTGCGAAAAGATCTCTCGGAAGGGGAGCCCCTTGTCACCGAAGTGCTCGCCCAGAGAGTACCGTCGTGACGTAGGGCTGATTTTCCGGGAGCTGTCGATACTAACTTTCCTCGTGGTACTCAATTTGGGGGCTGGTCAGAGGCAACCCGATTCAAATGACCGCCAACAACAGCGTGCTCCGTACGCGCTACCGCGCGCCTCAGCCGCTACGTTCTATGGTCCAAATCTGATTCTGTAGGTCGGCGAGCTGATCCATGGCCGCCCCTCCGTTCGAGGCGGCGGTGAAGGACTCGCTCATCAGCTTCTGGATTCTGGTGTGCAGCCGTTTGAGGTCACGTTCGTGGCCGCGTTGTTCGGTTTCCGGTGCCGCCGTTTCGTCGGAGAGCATTCTGCACCCGCTGCCAAAGATCAACGTCGACGATTCCGTCGTGTTCGCCGTTGTAGATGGTTCCCTTGTAATCGGCCTTGCCGGTGTACATCACGTTGGTCAGAAGCCGGAAGAGGCTGTTCTTGGTGAAAGGCTTTCCCGCCGCGCTCCTGGCCCTTCTTGGTGGTCCACTGCTTGTTTTTCCAGCCTCCCCGTTTTCTCGCCTGGTTTCTTTTTGCGCAATGCCGACCCGGATCACGCAAGGCGTGTCCTCTTTCGGATCACGCGGAGCGTGGGTCGCGGCATTCCGTCCTGCCGAGAGCGGCGTGATGTTTTTCAGCGCTCCCTTTGATATGATGATACGGTCCAAGGAGGCGCCGGAGGACGTTTCGGAATGCACCGAGGAACGAGTGCCGGAACGCACTCCGGGATGTCCCCGGACGAAACCCGTGAACCGCAAAACGCACGCGGAATGCTCCGGGGAAAAGCCACGACGAAATTCAAAAGACCCCGGGACGAAACGCTGGATATGCTCGCGCCCTGCCGCTTCGGGGTGACGGCGGCGCGCACACGAGGAGGACGAGGCCATGCCCATGCTCGACGCGGGAGTGCTGCAGTTCGACGTGACCATCGGCGACAAAGGGGCGAACTTCGCCAGGGTGGAGGCCATGCTCGCCGCGGAGGCGGCAAAGGGAGCGCTCCCCCGGGTGCTGGTGCTGCCCGAGCTGTGGAGCACCGGCTATGCCCTGGAGCGCATCGGCGAGCTGGCCACCCCCGGCGGCGAGGCCGAGGCGGCCTTTCTAGGGAGTCTGGCCCGGAAATACGGCCTGTGGTTCGTGGGAGGAAGCGTCCTCGCCTCCGTGCCCGGAGGCTACGCGAACCGCGCCCAGGTGATCGACCCCGAGGGCCGTCTCGTCGCCACCTACGACAAGATCCACCGCATCCGCCTTATGGAGGAGGACCGCTACTTTCTGCGGGGCAACGCCCGGTGCCGCTGCGACATCGACGGCGTTCCCTCGGGGATCCAGATCTGCTACGACATCCGCTTTCCCGAACTCTCCCGGCGGCTCGCCCTGGAGGGTGCCACGGTGCTCTTCGTGAGCGCCGAATGGCCGTCCCTCCGCATCGCCCATTGGAGCCTGCTGCTCCGCGCCCGGGCGGTGGAGAACCAGCTCTTCGTCGTGGCCTGCAACCGCTGCGGCGAGAGCCGGGGCACCCCCTTCGCGGGAAAGTCGGTCATCCTTGATCCCTGGGGAGAGCCTCTCTGGGAGGCGGGCGGTGACGAGACCCTCGGCCGGGCTGTCCTCGACCTGGAGAAGGTGAAGTCCTTCCGGGAGGGGCTTCCCTGCTTCGACGACCGCGCCCCGGATCTGTACTGACCCGCCGCGGCGCGGAACCTTGCGGAGGAGGAGCCCCCATGGAGCCCCGGCACTTCAACGCGCTGATTCCCGAGCTGAGCGTCGCCGATCTGGAGACGTCCCTGGCCTTCTACGTCCAGGTCCTCAGCTTTACCGTGGAGTACGCGAGGCCGGAAAACCGCTTCGCCTTCCTTTCCCTGCAGGGCGCCCAGCTCATGCTCGAAGAGGACAACGGCAACTGGGTCACGTCCCCTCCGGAGCACCCGAGGGGACGGGGCATCAATTTCCAGATCGCCGTCACGGACATCCGCCCTCTTCTGGAGCGGATATCCGCGGCGGGGTTTCCCCTGTTCCGGGATCCGGCGGAGCACTGGTATCGCGCGGGCGACGTGGAATACGGCGAGAGGGAGTTTCTGATCCAGGACCCCGACGGCTACCTGCTCCGCTTTTCCTCAGGGCTGGGTGAACGCCCGGCAACCGCCTCGGGCGGATAGCCGAAGGAGAGCGGGACAGGGCGCGGAACGGAGAGTGGGGCTGGCGAGGTTTCGGCAACACATCGGGAAAGAGAAACGCCCCTGCCGGAAAGCCGGGACGGCCGCATTCCTTCCCGCCATGCGATGCGGGAAGCTCCGTCTTATGGAGAGATTCCTGGCCGAGCCCGATGGCCGGGGGCATTTTCCTCTGTTTTCCTGGTCAGCTCGATTCTTCTTCCGACATCGCCTCTGTCCTTTGTTTGAGCCACTCTGTTGATGAAAGCGAAACGTCCATCACAAAGGCCCGGACGGTCCGTTCACCTGCGATGCTCAAGTTTTGTGCCTGCTCCTTCAGTGCAGCTCGTGCTTTTTCAATGGTCGTCCAGGGACGAGGCTTCTTGTTTGTGTGATCGTGAAAATATGCCGGATCGCAGTCGAACCAGCCCACAAGATAGATGCCGTGGCGTGTCGAGGGATCCTCGAGGTACCGTTTCTTCAGTTGTGTCCCCATGGCGGTGTCAGTATCCCGGTGCCAACTGCCCTTGACTTCGATGATCACATTCAGTTCCAGCGGAGTTTCCGAAGGCGGGCGAAACGTCGCACTCACACGGATGTCCACTGCTTTTCCGGAACCCGGTGGATAGGACCCTCGAATCTCCACCTCTCTGTTCACGATGACGCCGCTTTCTTTGAGGTCCTTCCTGAGATGCCGTGCCACGGCGTCGGAGAGATAGCATTCCGCTTTTGGATGGAAAAGACGGCGCCTGGAACCATGTTCTCCCTTGTTACATTCGTTCCAGAGAAACACGGCTCCGGGTGTTTCGCCCTGGAGGTCGTCCTCCATTCGTTGCAGTGAGTCGAGAAGAGCTTCCAGAAGCTGCTCGGGGGAGTGAACAAGACGCCTGTTCGCGTTTTCGAGCATGCTGCCTATTTCGTCGGGAGTGGGGGGTATCCAGATTTTTTCAAGGGAAGCCCTATACGCTCCTGAACGTGCGCGCTGGAGAAAATCCAGATCCGGGAGTTCCTCGCGCAGTTGCTCCAGCGCGCGAACTGCTTCCGGTGAACCGAGCGAGACCAGCGCATCCAAAACATTTTTTTGAAGCCATCTGATCGCCTCATTGGACGGGTAGGCAGGGTCTTCATCGAGTGGGAAATTTCGGCAAAGCCACAGGTAAAAATGTGCCAACTCCTCGGCCGTGCGGTAGCGGGAGGAAAAAAAGTCGATCTCCTCTTGCCCCAAAGCACCATCTGCATCTGCGATGTGCGGAACTGCTTCGACGGCCAAATCCGGGTTACGGTCGAGAAGGGACCGGAAAACATCCCAGTTTCCCTGAGTGGGAAAGTTCATCAGTGTCTGGAGTGCCGCAACGGCCCGTTGTTTGCCGCTCTCGTCCCCGGGCTGGGTTTCGAGAAGAAGTTTTTCCACGAAGCGAATGCTTTCCTCATCTCTCTGTTCAAGCAGAGGAGGGAGTGCGGTGCGGAATCCCCCGATCGGCACCGTGTTGTCGGAAAGGCGTTGTCGCAGGAACTCTCGAAGAGGTTCGTCCAGACAGTTCCTGAGTTGCCATCCCAGATCTGGGCTGTACGAGCCCTCTGTCTGCTCCTGCAGCAGAGTATGCCAGACATGGCGACAGATCTCCGGAGCTTTTTCATATCCCTTTCGCAAAAGTGCGCCGATGGTTTCCGTCTCGTCGTTTGCCTCACCTCTTGCAGAAAAATCCCCATCCAGGAGAAAGGGAATCCATTTTTCCCACCGTTTCGTTTCCATGGAGTCGAGGAAGTCATGGTGCTGTTTTTCCAGAAGGAAAAACGCGCTGCCGACACTCAATTCGCTGATACGGTGTCCTCTCTCTCCCAGCTTCCGTTCAGGAAGGGTGTCGTGCTGCAAAAAGCATTGTGCCGCCGCAAGAATACGGCGTTGTGTTTGCGGGTCAGTGCTTGTCCAGCCCGGTGATTTGGTCAGGTCTGTCACAAGGGAGAAAAATGTCCGCTGCTCTTGTCGGTACAATGCACGAACCAACTGAGGCCAAAGGGCCGTTTCTCCCGTTTCAATCCGGTCGAGGAGTGGGGCGATTCTTTTCTGGAGAGACGGTTGTGATGTCCGTCTCGGCTCTTCCAGAGGAGGCCGGTCCAGAGTGTCCTGCGCTTCAAGAACCAGTTTCCGGACGATCTCGCAGGGAGGGAGATGTCTGTTCTCCATCAACTGTGGGAATTTTTCCGCAAAGAGTGGCAGTTCTTCGCAGGCGCGGAGCAACAATCGGATGTGGTCTTCCCGGGACAGATCCGAGATGACGCAGGCAATCTCCATCCAATGGTTCCGCATCGGGACGTTCTGGTGTTCTCCGGGAACATTTTTTCTGAACGCGTTCTGTGCCTGTTGGATGAGCCATCCAAGGTCGTCGGCGCTCGCGAGAGCGAGATCCGCGTTGATGCAACGAAATATTGAAACGACATTGCGCTCCTGGTTTTCGTCGAGGGCCTCCACAAGCGACGAGAGCAGTTGTTTTTTTGCGCCTCTTCCCTGGCGGGCGATATTCTCTCCCTGGTTGTTTCAAAAGCCGTGTTGCCGGAAGGACACGGGGCTCTGTGCCGGTAATATGCCGGAAGAACGGCGGCATAGGCGGCCGATACTTCCGTGTCGGCGAGAAACCGGACGGACTCCTGGAGCAGGGCGGTCATGATGTCGTCAAAGGAATCATCGCAGTTTCTCCTTATTGAGGTCTGGAACTCCGCCTCGTAATCGTCCGGCGAGCCCCCGGCCGCCGGAGCTGGTACTGGCGTCCTGTCGGGATGGTTGTTCGGGTTTTTCATCCACCGTAGTCCCGCCAGGCACACGTCCTTTGTCGTGAAGGCAAAGGCGCTCGTCGATCGTGACAGAAACCGCCGGTACGTTCCCCACGAGTTACGCGGTTGTGGAGGCGTAAGGACGGAGAAGAACTTCTCCGCCGTCAAAGATTGCGGCCAGAGGGTGTCGAGTGCGACGCCCTTCAGCTCCCGATTGGGATCGTCTTCGCGATCCTCGAGAAAAGGGCGGAGCGCGGCGTGTGCGTCTTCAGTTCCGATGGATTGCAGCGCCTGGGCGGCTCTTCGACGGAGGTCGTCTCCTTCGTCGGGGGTGTTGAGCAATGCCGAGAGGTCGGGTGTCAGCTCAACGGGTGCACAGGCGCGGGCAATCTCAAGGGCGAGATCCCGCTGTGGTTTGGAAGAGTTTGCCTCGTTCGAGATGAAGGGACGGAGATCGTTTTCCAGTCCCGGATAGTGGAGATTGCGGAGGACGGAGGAACGGCAAAGATCCGAAATTTCCTCCCAATCCGGGTTTTTCCCTGGGGCTGTTTCTTCCATGAGCCGGCGAAACAGTTCCCTTCGCTGCTCTCCTGAAAATGAATCCACCTGTACGAAAAGCAGCGGGTCGAGTTCGAGCAACGTCGGGAAAAGCGCGGGTTTCCCAGACTGCCCGGATTCCATGGCGAGCAGCCACGTTGCCAGTTCCCGAAATTTGGGAATCACGGCAGTCCCGTCCGGGTGGATCAGGAGATTGAGAAGCTGTTTCGCCGGTACCTCTCGATTGAGGTACCAGGCGGCGAGGAATTCCGCGTAGCTTTGATGGGCGAAAATGAAGGAGTCGTTTTCTTTCAGTGTGGAAAAGAGGCCGGTGCGGAGAGTTTCGTCGATACTCGTCTTGTTGACGGAAAAAGAGAGGCCCTCCCATCTTTCCCCGTCTTTCATGCATTTTTCCGAAGGAAGGATACCGTCGCCCTCAATACGTGATGATGGATCTTGAATTTCATATCGTGCCGACAGGAGTGAGAGGGTTGCCATCCTTGAGGCGACGACGAACAACTGTTTCGACACAAGCGAGTTGTTGCGGGATCTTGCAAGATTTCTTTCATTGCAGAGGCGAAGACAGCCCTCCTTGAAAAGCTCAGAACGGTTTTTGGGAAATGTACCGCTGTCGTTGAAGAAGTTCAGAAGCATCTCCAATGTAATGGGTCTGGATGCAAGGGAGGCTGCATTGTGCCGCTTGACTTCTGCGAGGAAACGAATCGGATCGATGCTTTTCGATTCGGCGGCAGCGACCACGTCTTTTCGCCGCAATGGAACCAGTTCTCGAATTTCCGGGGGGAAGGCGGGGTGGAAAAGGTGGTTGCTCCAGAGTTCTTTGATGTTGTCGTCGTTCGGAATGTTCCAGGGCCACTCTGCCTTTCGGCAGGTTATCCGCAGCCGGAGTCGTTCTCTCGGCCATCTTTTGATCTTGACCACATTAAGAATATTTCGAAGAGCTTGCTCCGGACCGCAAGTTGTTTCGTCAAGGCCGTCGAGGAGGAGGAACAGGGTGCTTTTGGAAGAGTGCTCCTTCCAGTTTCGAATTTCTTCATCGTCATCGATAAATGCGGTAAACCATCCGCTGTAATCCATGTCAGAAAGCCGACGGTGGACAACCACCCAGGAAGACTCCTCTTGCACTTGTGAAGGGTCAAGGCCGCGGCGTTCATTTTCTTCGGTTGATCGCTGTCTCGCCTCTTGTCGTTCCCGTGATTCCTTCTCGAGGCGTTCTTTTTCTTCGTTCAGCGATGTGGTTTTCCCCATGCCGGGCTCGCCGAGGAGAATCAATGCCGGGGCATCGGTTAGCTTTTTTAGTGAGTCAAGATCTGAAGCCAGCCAATAATTCCCATCTTCCGGATCGGAGAGAAATCCGTCCGAATCGAAGAGAGGTGCTTCTCCGGAGCGAATCCAGAATCGTTTCCACGGATACGGTGTAGGCATGGGCAATTCCTCCTTGAGGAAGGGGAAACCGTCTCTGACACTCCAGTGGGTGGTTCTGCATGCATTGTTTTCAGGAGAATGCCGTAAAAGGAGCTGGTTGTGCCGTGTCAAACCGAATGTTGCTTTTCCACGCAACAGGATAATACACTGTGAGGAATCTGTCGAAGAGGGTTTTCGGTTGCGGGAAAAACGCCGGATTGGAGCAGGCACGAAGATGTGACGTGCAGGAGGACGAGCTGGTTTGACGAAGAATGTTGCAGTAACGTCCGGTTCATATTCGTTTGCGGCTGGGGTGGGTCATTTCTTCATGTCGTCCACGGGGCAATTTCTGATGTCGCTTGACACCTGTTTCTCGTGCGGAGATTTTTCCTGGATTTTCTGCACGCAAAGAAAACCCGTTAAAGCCTTCCGGGGAGCGGAGAAATGTGTGGGAATAAGGCAAGGGGTCTTCTTTCCCCGTTTCGTTATGCCATAATGTGGAGAAGTTTGTTGCGTTACGTGTTCCGCATTGCGGGAAATACGCGATCTCTGCTCCTGCTTCGCTTTTCCTCAGGGCTGGGCGCCCGCCCGACAACCGCCTCGGCGGGGTAGAGCCGGACGCGGTGTCTCGCCGTCCGTTCCGAACGGAGCAGGTGCTTCGCGTGAGGTCGATGCCCACGGAGAGCCCGCGAAGGGGGGAAGATTCGTGATTGACTACGAAAAACTCGAAAAGTCCTTTGGACATCTCGCCCGGCAGTACGAGAACTACCGCGACATGGACGACCGCCCCTCCCTGTCCGATCTGGACCGCGAGGCGATCCGGGAATCGGTGATCCAGCGTTTCGAGACCTGTTACGATTGTCTGTGGAAGGTGCTCAAGCGTCATCTTGTGGAGGAACTGGGGCTTCCGGAGGTGCCGAACAGCCCGAAGCCGCTGTTCCGTATCGCTTTCGAGAACGCGCTTCTCCCCGAGGGCGTGGAGCCGTGGCTGCGGTACGCCAATGCCCGGATCGGCACCGCCCACGACTACTCCGGAGACAAGGCCGCGGAAGCGCTCGCGATGATGGCGGAGTTTCTCGGGCACGCGGAGGCGCTTTTTCATCGCCTGGCGGGCGGCGGCGTCTCACCGATGACGACGCGGCTTCCCGGCGTGACTCCGGAACAGGAGGCATTGCTGCGGAATCTGCTGGCGCGCTGTCTGCCGGGGCGGGAGGTGTGGGCCTTCGGCTCCCGGGTCAAGGGAACGTCCCGTCCGGCTTCGGATCTCGATCTGGCGATCCTGATGCCTCCGGGGGGCGATGTCCGGCTGGCCGCGCTCCGGGAGGCGCTGGAGGAGTCGGACCTTCCCTTTCGGGTCGATCTGTTGGAGTGGGAAAGCCTGCCCGAGTCCTTCCGGCGGGAGATCGCCGGGCATCGGGTGCGCCTGCAGGAGGCGGAGCCCGGGATGGAGAAAGGCTCGTGACCCCCGCGGCGGGGTTTCCCCTGTTCCGGGATCCGGCGGAACACTGGTACCGCGCGGGCGACGTGGAATACGGCGAGAGGGAGTTTCTGATCCAGGACCCCGACGGCTACCTGCTCCGCTTTTCCTCAGGGCTGGGCGAACGCCCGGCGCGGGCCGCAGCCCCGTTGCGCCCGCCCTTTTCGTCTTCTCCGCGCTGTCTCCTTTTTCTTCTTCTTTTCCTTCCCTTTCTGCTTCTGCTGTCGCCGGGCCTGTCGTCTCCGGCGTCCGCGGCGCCCCTGGAGAAGGTGGCGCTCCAGCTCAAATGGACCCACGCCTTTCAGTTCGCCGGGTATTACGCGGCGCTGGAGCAGGGGTTCTACCGCGAGGCGGGGCTCGACGTTGAGATCCGGGAGGCCCGGCCCGGCACGGACCCGGTGGCGGAGGTGACGGCGGGGCGCGCCTCCTTCGGCGTGGGGGCGAGCGGTATTCTCCTCGCCCGTGCGGCGGGTCGGCCCGTGGTGGCTCTGGCGGCGGTGTTCCAGCATTCCCCCCTGGTGCTCGTCGCCCGGAAGGACGCGGTCGTCCGGGGCGTGACGGACCTGTCGGGCAAGCGGATCATGCTCGAACCCCAGTCGGAGGAACTGCTGGCCTTTCTGCGGCGCGAGGGGCTTCCTCCGGACGCGGTCACCCTGGCGGAACACAGCTTTGACTACCGGGACCTGCTCGAAGGGCGTGCGGAGGCCATCTCCGCCTATTCCACCTACGAGCCCTACTTTCTCGACCGGGAACACGTGCCCTTCGTCCTCTACACGCCCCTCGACGCGGGCATCGATTTCTACGGCGACGTGCTCTTCACCTCCGAGGCGGCACTCGCCGCCCATCCCGACAGGGTTCGGGCCTTCCGCGAGGCGAGCCTCCGGGGGTGGCGCCACGCCATGGCGGACCCGGAGGAGGCGGCCAGGCTGGTGAGCACCCGCTACACCTCGCCGGACATGCTGGAGTTCCACCGCTTCGAGTGGCGCCAGATGGTCCCCCTGCTCCGCATCGACGCCGTTCCCCCGGGGGAGATGACCGTCGCACGGTGGCAGCACATCGCGGAGGTCTACGCCGATCTCGACATGCTTCCCCGAAGCTTTTCCCTGGAGGGCTTTCTCTACGGCCCGGGCGTTGCCGCCTCGGCTCCCTGACTTCCTGAGCCCTCTGAGACGCGGCGGGGCACTTGCCGTCGTTTTCCATCCTGTTCTCTACGGCTGTTCCGGGGGCGCGATCCGGAGTCGGTACGTTTTTTCGGCGGAATCTGCCGATCGGACGGGCGCGACGAGATCCCTCGGAGGGGACCGCCGCCGTCGAAGCGCTCGATCCGGAAGCGCCGTGTGGAACTCGCTTTTGGATCCGGCCGCCGAATCCCGTGACGGCCTTTCCGCACAACGTGACGCACACGACCCGAAGAAGCCCCGGTGGAAGAGATATTCCACCGGGGCCTTGCTTTGCTCGGTCCGGAATCACGGGGGTCACACCCTGGAGGGGTGCGGCACGACGTGGAAAACAAAAGCCAGTCCGACCGGATTCGGCCCGGGAGACGGTCGCTGCTGCGGAAGCGTAAGGGGCAATGTGTCACGCGCATTTGTTTCACTCGTGAAGAGAGTTAACTTCTTTCTTGGCTTTTGATGCACGAAAGGTCGCCCCATACTTCTTTTTAGTAGAGTGTTATGTGTGTGCATTGCCTTGACGCTCCCTTGGCTTTATTTTAAAATGGCACTTGCAAGAATAAGGCAAGACGGCTTTTCGCCGTGTTGCGTGCAGGCCCGACCGCTGCTCACCTTTGCCTGGTGCGCTGCTCGGGTTTTTTGCAGAGAGCACGGAATACGGAGTACGGAATACGGAATACGTGTAAAGACGGCTTCCGGGGGGAGCGGCGGTGCACGGCCGCATTTTTCTTCCCAACGAAGGCGACAACATGCGATTCTTTTAATATTTTTCTGTCGTGTTTTCCCCTCTGGCTGTTCATGGCTGTTTATGGTTGTGTCGCAGTTTCACTTCTGCTGTTTCATCCCTGCGGGCGTGCCCGCAGGGGCGGATGTTATGCGGGTGTGCTCATGGTTTTCCGGGGTCCAAGGAGGGGAGGCATAGAGACGGAGCGTGCGAGAAGAAAACGAGCGGGTGGAGAATGCCCGCGGCGGTGACTCACGAAAGGCGGAGGGCAAGGAGTGTTTCTCTTTGTCATCGTATCCCGAATATTCTGAGATGAGGTGATTGCCATGTCCTGGTTCCGTAACGTCAAGACCTTCGGCAAAATTTTCCTTCTCGTGGCCCTTTCCCTCTTCTTCACGACCCTGGTGGGATTTCTGGGATACCGGACGGCCCGCACCGCCGAAGAAAATATCCAGCGTCTCTACGCAGATGCCATGCTTCCCGCTCTGGCGGCCAAGGAGGCCCGCACCCAGAATATCGAGAGCGAGCGGAACCTGCTGGCCCTGCTGCTCACCACCGACAACGCCGAAAACGACCGTCGTCTTGCGCAGATGAAGCAGGCGGATGCACTGGTGCACGAGAATGAGACCTTTCTCGCAGGGAGCGCTCTGGACGAGGCGGCGGAGCGGTTTCTCAAGGGCGCCCGCGAGGCCGGAAAAGCCTATCAGACAGCCCGGCAGGGCGTGGTGGACCTGGCCATGCAGAACAAGAACGACGAGGCCTATGCCCTCTTTCTGGCGGAGGTCCTCCCGCAGGCAAGATCCTACCGGGATCTGCTGCTCCAGCTCACGGAAGATCTTCAGCGCGATGCCGCGGCAATGGAGAAGGAAACCCTCGCCGCCGGAGAGCGGTCCGTCAGGCTGCTGCTGCTTTTCACCGGGGCGGCACTTGTGCTGTGCCTGTTCGCGGGGTGGGCGATCACCCGGGGCGTGACGCGCCCTCTGGCGCGCCTGGAGGGGCTGGTGGAGCGCTTCTCCGGGGGTGATCTTGCGGTACACTTTTCCGACACCGGGAAGGACGAGGTGGCCCGCATCGCCGGTGCGCTGGAGCGCATGGCGGATGCCCTGCGGGAGGCCATGGGGCACGTGATACAGTCCTCGGGAGAACTCACTGCGGCGGCGGAGGAGTTCTCCGCTCTGGCGGAGGAGACCAATGCCGGAGTGGAGGAGTCCCGAGCTGCGGCGGAAGACATGGGAAGCCTCATGGAGAGCCTTGCCGCGGCGGGGGAGGAGATCAACGCCTCGGTGGAGGAAGTCGCCGCGGGAGCGCAGACTTCCGCCACGCGGGGCGGCGATGTGGCGGAGCAGGTGAACGAGGCGAAGAACGCCGGCGACGCGGGGCTCGAGGCCGTGCAGGAGGCCGCGGAGAGCATTGTCTCCATGGTCCGCGAGGTGGAGGATTCGGCCCGGGCCGCGGAGGAGCTGGCCCAGCGGGCGGCTCAGATTCAGCAGTTCGTGGCGCAGATTGCGGGCATTGCGGACCAGACGAACCTGCTGGCCCTGAACGCCGCCATCGAGGCGGCCCGGGCTGGCGAGGCGGGGCGCGGCTTTGCCGTTGTCGCCGAGGAGGTGCGGAAACTGGCGGAGGAATCAAGCGGCGCCTCGCGGAACATCGCGGAGCTGGCGGGCATCATCGCCAGGGACCTGGATTCGGTTCTCGCCGGGGCCAGGCGGAACCGGAGCCAGGGCAAGACCGCGGAGGAGCGCGCCCGGGAGGCACAGGTGCGCATCGACTGGATTCTGAAGGCGCTGGAACAGATTTCCGGTGCCTCGCAGGATGTGGCCGCCGTGTCCCAGGAACAGGCCGCGTCCAGCGAGGAGATCGCCGAGGCCGTGCAGGACATGGCGAACAAGGTGAACGACGCTACCTCCGGTGCGGCGAACGTGCGGCACCAGATGGGCGAAATTTCCGCTGCGGCGGAACGTCTCGCTCAGGGGGCGGAGGAACTCTCCCGCCTCGGTGCCGCCCTTCGGGAGCGCATGGCCTTCTTCCGCATGGAGGAGACGGCGGAAGGGGCGGCCCGGGGAGGGAAGGGGACTTCGGGGGCCCTCGCCGCTCTGCCCCGCACTTCTCGGTGACGTGGAAGGGCGGAGCGCCGCTTCCTCCGGAAAAAAGCGCAAAGAGTCCGCTGTATTCGAGCATGCGGCGAAATAAAGGTGCCGAGGCTCGCTCTCCGGACGCTCTCTGTTTCCGATGCGAGGCGGGAGTTCTTTGCGAGCATCGCAGAAGAACGAAGGACGGAGAGGCGACGCGGAGACGACGAAGAAGAAAGAATCCCCGCGGAAGCAGGAGCATCAGCGGCACTGGCGGCGGAACACGACAAAAACACAAGGCGACGCACGGTCCGGTGGAGATGCTCTCCGCCGGGCTTTTTCGTCTTTGCGCCGCGTGCCGGGGCGCTCTTTACTCCGTTCCCGTGACGGAAGATCTTTTCCGGAGGCTTCGCCGCCGGGACATGGTCCCTTTGTCACGTAATGAACAAACATGGTGGACAGTATATGGTTTTTTCGCTACACTCTCTGAGGTTTTCTTCACAAGTGTGAGGCTCTTGTCCCTTTGCTCCGGGACAAAAGTCGTTTTGTTACATGACTTCAGACCTGGTTTTGTGGGACAATGTCTCTTGTCGTCGCGGGGGCTTTCTCCCGTGTTCTCGTGCGACGGGGCGGAACATTCGTGATGCGGGGACGTGTCGGGCCGGTTCCGGCCGGCTTCGAGACGCCGCCGCCATCCCTTTTTCGATGAGGTGATCCCATGTCCTGGCTCCGCAATGTCAAAACCTTCGGCAAGGTGTTTCTGCTCATCCTCCTTTCTCTCGCCTTCACGGCCCTGGTGGGGTTCGTGGGGTACCAGACGGCCCGCGATTCCGGCGAGAGCCTGGAGAAGTTGTACGAGGACGCCATGATTCC
>JGI12104J13512_1001916_pt1 | contig 14055 bp, 15 predicted proteins | sample TerdegcTABiofilm_FD_13512 | JGI IMG/M metagenome (IMG submission 13512)
TTTAAAAAAAATTCCTCTATGGTAAGTAGGAGGAATTCAATAACGATGGTTCAAGCAAAGCCTTGTGCCATCTGCCTCGGCGAATGCCGAGAGGCTATCTATACTTTAGGAAGTAAATATACAAAAAAGCTTCCTAGTTAATAAAGGTCCTCCCTTATTGTGGGCGAACAAGAAGTCGCCCAATATTTTTAACTTTAATTAAACTTATACAAGAAAGCGGATCAGACTAACCTGTTGGCTTTAAATGCAGCTATTGAGGCAGCCAGGGCTGGGGAGCAGGGTAGAGAGGGTTCTCCGTTGTGGCTGATGAAGTTAGAAAGTTGGCCGAACAAGCTACCAGCGCCACTAGGGAAATAGATAACTTGATAAAAGCCATTCAGGCTGAAGCTTCCCGGGCGGTGGAAAGCGCCATGGAAGGGTCGCAGATAGCAGCAGCTGTTGAACAAGCTGCAATGGATGTAAGTACGAGATTTAAGAAAATTATTATTGCCGTTGAGAACGCAGCCATCCAGTGTAGGGAAATAGCGACATCTACAGAGCAGATGTCATCGGGATTCCAGAATGTCGCTGCTGCTGCAGAGGAACAAACTGCCGCGATGGAAGAAGTTTCAGCTTCAGCAGAAACACTGGCTGAAATGGCTGAGAATCTAAATAATCTAGTTGGCAAATTCAAAGTGAAGTGATGAGCGGACTGGCAGTCATGAAAATGATTGATCGAGCAACGGTAGACTTATATCCTGTTGACAGTGATAGGTAATATCCCCTTATATAGAAGGTTTGATCAGTGATGAATCGGGCCTCTTTTTTTTGCGCGATATACGTGTTATATAAGATGTTTCACAAAATGAGGGAAATAATATTGATAACCATAAGTCGCGTTCTAGATTAACGCTAATGCCTTGAAAGCTATCTCAGAAATTTTCAGAGGATGAAGCATAATTTATGGGGTACTCAGCATTGTAAATGTTGACCAGATATTGAAAACGTAGTAAATATAGGCGAGGGAACATTTTCATAAATGCCATGATATGATATAAAATTAAAGTATAATATTTATGAGGTGTTATAAAACGTTACGCAAATTTATACTATATGCATGTTTTACCTGGTGAAGGGATTTAATGATATCATTGATAGAACATGGAGGTATGCTATGACAAATGAAAGCATGGAATATTTTTACAAATTTTTGCTAAGCGAAAATAAAGATTCTGACTATGCGCCGGTCATTGATTATATCATGTCCCATCCCTATGATAGAGGATTTTATGACGTATGTAGGAGAGTTCTTGCAATTGCATTGAATAGTCAAAGGGTAATGGGTGAAAATGAAACAATTAGTGGCTGCTATCAGTTTAAGGATATCGTTTTTGCTGTCGTAGAAATTGATCGTTTTATGACAAAGACCGGAATTAAAGATACAATAAGCTTATTAAGGATGGTCAAGCACACGTATCAGGATTCCGTAACTTCATCTGAATTAAAACAAATAGTTGACGTTATTAAAAATGAACTCGGCTATGATCAAACGTTTAATTTAAATTATAACTTCCTGGAGATTAAGGTTTGGGATGATGTGGCAACCAATATTATGAATATACTGTCAGAAATGCGTAGAAGTGATAGGCAGGACGAAGGAATTTAGAGGGGCAAAGACCCAGGAAGACATGGGAGGGTGGCCATGAAATAAAAAATCATGTGGTTTTAGGTTCGATTCACACACCGTCATCCATAATTATACATTGATGTAATAACAAGAGTAAGGCTGTTCGATTATAATGTGAAATTCTAAGAATAAAAAAGATATTTAAAGATAATCAAAGTAGATTAAGGGAGGATTTAAATGAAAAATTATGGACTGAAATATGGGTGCAACCCGCATCAAAAACCGGCGGAAATAAGGGCAACCGTGGGAGAACTGCCGCTCAAGGTTTTGAATGGAAATCCGGGTTATATCAACTTCCTGGATGCGTTAAATTCATGGCAGTTGGTGAAGGATCTGAAGGCCGCTTTAAATGTTCCGGCGGCGACTTCCTTCAAACATATCAGTCCCGCCGGAGCGGCTATCGGGCTGCCGCTGTCGGACGAACTGAAAAAATCATATTTTGTCGACGACATCGGCCTGGAACTGTCGCCAATCGCGTCAGCCTACGCCCGCGCCAGGGGGGCCGACAGGATGTCTTCCTTTGGGGATTGGGCCGCTTTAAGCGACACGGTGGATAAAGCCACGGCGATGATTTTAAAGAAAGAAGTTTCCGACGGCATTATCGCTCCCGGGTATACCACAGAAGCCCTTGAGATATTGAAGCAGAAAAAAGGCGGGAAATACAATATCATTGAAATTGAGCGTGATTACGAGCCGGGCGAAATGGATGTAAAGTGCGTTTATGGTATTGAGTTTGTGCAGAAAAGGAACAATATCATTCCCGGTTTTGATGACTTGAAAAATATCGTGACGGAAAATAAAGATTTGCCTGATGAAGCGAAGAGGGATATGATCATTGCGATGCTCACCCTGAAGTACACCCAGTCCAATTCAGTCTGCTTTGTTTCCGACGGTCAAGTTATTGGCAATGGCGCGGGGCAACAGTCGCGGATTCACTGCACACGGCTTGCGGGAGATAAGGCGGACATCTGGCATCTCAAAAAGCATCCCAAGATATTAGGTTTGAAGTTCAAGCAAGGCGTGGGAAGGCCGGAGCGTGACAACGCCATCGATTTGCTGGTCAGGTACGATACCACGGAACATGAGCTTGATATGTTAAATGATCTGTTTGAAGTGGTTCCTGACAGGCTTTCTCCAAGTGAGAAGGAAGCCTGGCTGAAAGGGTTAGATAATGTAACACTGGGTTCTGACGCATTCTTCCCCTTCAGAGACAATATTGACCGGGCTTATCGAAGCGGGGTCAAATATATAGTGCAGCCGGGCGGCTCGATCAGGGATGATAGTGTAATCCGCGCGTGCGATGAATACGGTATGCTGATGGCAATAACGGGGCTGCGGCTGTTTCATCATTAATGCTTCCAGCTCTCCAGCAGCAGGTAAAGGGTTGGAATGACGTAGAGGGTGAGGGCTGTCGAGATAATCAGACCTGAGATAATCGCGATGGCCATCGGCTGCCACAACGAACTGCCGGCTATAGCCATGGGGGCCAGCCCGCCGACGGCGGAAAGCATGGTCAGGAGGATCGGGCGCAGGCGGGCCTGCCCGGCCTGTGCCAGGGCTTCCCGCAGCGGCTTGCCTTCCTTTACGGCCAATTCCACGAACTCGATCAGGACTATGCCGTTTCGCACCACAACACCTGCCAGGCTAAAGACGCCCAGCGCGGCCATAAAGCCGATGGGGTTTCCGGTCAGGAAAATACCTGCCAGCGCCCCGCAAACTCCCAAGAAGACCGTTACCATGATGATCAGCGGTTTAAGCAGGGAATTGAACTGCACTGCCAGCAGCAAGTAAATGATGACCATTACCATCAAGGACAGGCGGGCCAAGTCCGTAAAAGACTTATTGCTCTCCTCTTGCTCGCCGCCGTATTCAATTTCATACCCCTGCGGCAGCGGGTAGGAGCGCAGGCTGTTCTGCAGCTCCTTGACTACCTCCGAGGGGAGGCGGCCTTGAGTGTAGCTGCTTACTGTGACGGTTCTCACCAACTGGTTGCGGTTGATTTGGCTCACGGCCCAGGTTGGGGTGATTTCAGCCAGCTGGTTGAGCGGAATGCCCGCCCCGTTGACACTGGAAGGCACAGGAAGGCTTTTTAGCTGCTCAAGCGGTATTGGCTGGTTTTTAGCGGCTTTTAGTACTACATTGATCTGCTCATCCGGGAGCTGGTAGGTGGAGACCGCCATGCCGTCAGTCATTAGCAGTACTGTGGAGGCAACGGCCAGATTGGTCACCCCGAGACGGTTGGCCCGTTCCTCGTCAACCTGAACTTTGTATTGAAAGATATCCGGACCCATGGTATCATCCACGTTGATTGCGCCGGGTATATCCCGCAGCCTGGCGCTGATATCGCCGGCCAGGGCGCGCAGGGTTTCAAGGTCCTCCCCCTTGATGCGGACTGCCACCGGTGCGCCTACGGGAATTCCTTGCTCCAGGTTGCGGACCAGGATGTTAGCGCCGGGAATCTCCCCTCTGAGCCGGCTGCGCAGTAATTCAACCAGTTGGGCAGGTTTCCTCATACCCCTGTCAGTGCGCGTGCTCACGTAAATGCCGGCCTTGCTGGACCCGCTGACATACTTGGTTTCATTGTAATAGAACTGTGGAAAGGATTTTCCCGTATAGCTGGCGATTACCTTTATTTCCGGCTGTTCCGCCAGGACCGCCTCTACCTCCATGACCTTGCTTAAGGTTTCTTCCAGGGTGGCGGTGGTGGGAGTTGTAATGTCAATTAGAAACTCATTGCGTTCAGCAGAAGGGAATAAGGTTTTGCCGGTAAAGGGGAAAAGGGAGATGCTGACTCCCATGAAGAGCACAGCTATGGCCACGGTTCGCCAGGGCCTGCTTAAAGCCAGGTCAATGGATCTACGGTAAAAAGCCAGCAGGCGCAGGTAAATTCCTTCCGCCAGTCCGCCCTTCCTTTGGAAAAAAACGCTTATAATGCCCCGCGCCGGCCTGGTTGGGCGGGAAGCGAGGTAGAGCCTGACAATAGGTGTCAAAAACAGGGATACCACCAGGGAGGCCAGCAGGGTAACCGTGACAACCTGGGGAATGGCAAAAATAAATTCACCGATGTTTCCCTCAAGCAGAAAAAGTGGGGCGAAGGCGGCTATAGTGGCGACGGTGGCGTTGGTGATGGAGTAGGCCACCTCGCGGATGCCCAGGGTGGCGGCCTGCATCGGCGTATCGCCCAGTTCCAGGTGGCGCTGAATGTTGTCGTTGGTGACGATGGAGTCATCCACCAGGATTCCCAGTACGATAACCAGCGCGGCCACGGAAATCTGGTGCAGCTTAAGGTCCATCATCCCAAGCGGGCCCATGCCGAGCAAAACCGAGAGCGGTATTGCCACGGCCACCAGCAGGGCGCCGAAGGGCGGCAAAGCGAGCAGACACACCAAAAAGACAATGCCCATACCGATGAAAAGCTCCTGGTAAAGATGGTTAAACTGAGCACGGGTATTGACGGCCTGGTCAAAGATAATGTGCGGAGTAACCCCGGCAGGAAGAGCGGGGCCTATATTATGCTCGATATATGCCCGGATGTTGGCGGCTGTCTTGACCCGGTCTATATTTTCTTTGGGAAAGAGCACCAGGGAAACGCCGGGTGTTCCATTAGAGCGAACCAGCACGGTGGGGTCGGCGGTACAGAGACTAACTGTCGCTATATCGCGGAGGTAAACCGAGTTTCCTTCCGGAGTAACCTTTAAAATTGTCCCGGCAATAACCTGCGGGTCGAGATATTCACCGGTGGTTTGGATAGCCAGGCCGTAAGGCTGCTCCTTTAGTTTGCCGCCCGGTATCGTGATGTTGCGGGCCTTGATAGCGTCGGCCACCTGGCTCCAGGTCAGGTTAAAACGGGCCATACGCTCCATGTCGAGGACCACCTGGACCTCCCTGTCAGGCAGCCCTTCCCGCTGGATTTCCGCCACGCCCGGCAGCCCCTTCAGCTCGTCCTTGACTGTGCGGCTGACGGCTTCCAACTCGAGGTAGTCCATATTAGGGGCCTCCAGGTGCAGGACCATCATGCAGGTGCGGATCAACTCTGTATTAAGCTGGGGTTCTGAGGTTTCATCGGGCAGGCTTTGGCGCACCTCGTCAATCTTATAGCGTACGTCGTCCCAGGCTTTTTTGGTGTCCGTGCCGGGATAAACCTCAATCATGATCACAGAGAGGCTTTCAGAAGAGGTCGACTCGATTTTTTTTACTCCTTTAATCGCTTCAAAGCCTTCTTCCAGGGGTTTGGTAACCAGCTTTTCCACTTTTTCCGGGCTTGCTCCGGGGTAGGTGGTCACTACCCTGGCGACAAGCAGGGTAATATCCGGGTCTTCCTGCCGGGGTATGGTGAAGAAGTTCATCATTCCCCACAGCGCTGCCGCGACGAAGAATACCATGGTAATTTTTTTGTATTCAAGTATTTTGCGCAGCACCGGTCTACCACCTCATATTGGTGAATTATTAATCGCCGTGGAGGTTCCTTCAGGATTTTTGCCTTAACACGGGGTCGCCGTCATGCAAATACAGCGCTCCCCGGACGACGAGCTCCTCTCCGGGGTCAAGCCCGGTAATCACCTCAATCTGGTTGCCGATTGTTTCGCCGGTTACAATAGTTTTGGCAAAACTTTGCTCATCACGGACTACAAAAACGGTAACTTCCGCGCCTCGCTTGACCAGCGCCCCCACCGGCACCCAAACCGCAGCGGGGGTCTGACGCCGGCTCGCCACACGGGCTACCATACCCGGCTTGAGGACATGGCCGGGGTTATCCGCCTGTACTTCTATTAAAAAAGTACCTGTCCCACTGTCTACCGCGGGGTGAACGAGAGTGACCTCACCCGGCCAGTTCCGTCCCGGCTGATCAGGACTGGTAACGTCAACCGGGTCGCCCGCCTGCCAGTTATTTAGTTCTATTGCCGCGACAGTAACCTCTATCTTGATCTGGTCAAGGTCTCCGATAACATAGACCGGGGTGCCCGCGCTGACTATCTCTCCAGATTCCCCCGCTTTTTTGAGCACGGTGCCTTTAAAGGGAGCGATTAACCTGGTATGGCTCAACTGCAGCCTGGACTGGCTGGCCACGGCCTGCGCCCTGTGATAATCGGACACACTGGCTCCCTGGCCTTCGTTGTAGCCTGACTGGGCTTCACGGTACTTGGCCGCGGCTACCGACAATTGGGTGCCGGCGTCATCAAGCTGGGCTTTGGAGACTGCTTTGGCTTCGTATAAGCTTTTTATCCGGTCGTAATCCTGCTGGGCTTTCTGGTAGGCCGCCCCGGCTTGTTCAAGCAACGCCGCCGCCTGCTCAATACCGGCCCGGGCTGCTTCCGTCGCAGCGCCGGCAGCTTCCGCCTGCGCCTGGTAATCGGCTGGGTCGAGAGAGGCCAGAACCGCTCCTTCTTCCACTAAAGTTCCTTCATCCAGGACCGGACCTTGAATTCTGCCGCTTACCTGGAAACCCAGTTTCGCTTCCCGGCAGGGTATGACAATCCCGGTTAAACCGCCACCCGGCCGTGTTGTTTGAGACTGCACGGTCATTGTTTCCACGGCTCTGGGATTTGGCGCGTCGTTTTGCTCTTTATCCCTGCCCAAGGCAAAATAAACTGCTGTTACACTAAAGATGAGGAATACTATAGTGTAAAATAATTTATTTTTTTTCTGCATGGCTTTTACCTCAACATTTGACAAGTGTGAAGTTACACTTTATGCTTAAACTATAAATTTACTCCTTTGGGCTGTCAAGGATTTTTTTAGATAAAATTCCGGAGGGATGTTCAGTGGGTGCAAGTTATCGCATGAGAGAAATAGTAGAAAAAACAGGTGAGAACAAGTCGACCATTTTGCATTACATTCGGGTGGGACTTCTTCCCGAGCCTGTAAGGACTTCTAAAAACATGGCTTATTATCCGGAGACTTATGTCGAGCTGATCAATATCATTCGTACCATGCAGAGCAGGTTTTTCCTGCCGCTGCATGCCATTAAGCGCATCCTGGGCTTCATTGGACCGAATCCGACCGTTGATAGGGCTATGCACATGCATGAGCTATTATATAAGATGGAATATGCGGCACCCGATGACCTGGACCGGACATACAACCGTGAGGAACTCCTGAGAGAGACCGGCATGAAAAGCGGTGAACTGGCAAACCTGGAGCAGCTCCAGTTACTGGTCCCTTTTGAAAAGGACATGTACAATACAGATGACCTGGTGATAGCAAAATCCCTTATGAAGGTTAAGGAAAATAACATTCCCCTGCAGTCTCTCGACTTTCTGCCTGATCTGGTGGGGCAGCTGGTGGCGAAGTCCGTTGATTTTCGCGACCTGTCCATCAAGGGGCTAGCGGAAGAAGAGGAGTGGGAAATTACCCGTTTTCTGTCGGGCAATTTAATCGGATTTAACAATTATTTGATGCGCCGCTTTCTGCACCGGGAACTGAAGAAAAAGTGCAAGGCGGGATCCGTTGAAGTGGATCAGTGATTTGTCGAGTAAAATGGTTCTATTCTTTTATATGCGGGAGGATAATTTGTACAAGCTTTTTAATAAGAGCTAATTCTTTTGGTGAGCATTTATTGAGCAAATTATTTAATTCTTTGTCCGTATTACGGTCAAATGTTTCATAAATATTACGGTCATCATGAACATAATAATTATAGAGTTCTGTTTTTCCGAAGACAAGGCAGTCTAAAGATATGTGCAGGCTATTAGAAATTTTAACCAGGGAGGGTAGGCTCATTTGCCGCTCGCCACGTTCCAGCTGCCCGAGGTAATATTCGGAAAGATCGATAATCTCTGCAAATTCTTCACGTGAGAGCTTGAGTTTTTCTCTTTCTTCCCTAATTCTCTGTCCGATGGCTCTGTTATCTATCTCCATTTTGGTTCTCCTTTTTCGCTGCAAGCTTTAAAATACTTTACCCAAATTTGCGCCGTATCTTAATTTGCCGACAGCATAAATTTATTATTTGCAATAAGCTAGTATTTATTGTAGAATTATGTTTGTGGTTATTTTTAGGAGGGGGTGTGAAAGTGATGGACATAAAAAATAGAATAGAGATAGCAAGAAGCATCCTTACTAACGCGGCTAAAATGAACGTTAGTAAAGAAATCCTCCTTAAAATAAGTAGAAAAATTGATAAATATGTTGTTGAATATTATCGGGAATGTGGTATTCAAGTAAAAAAAGATAATAAAAATGAGGGAAGCTAGATGATTTTAATGTATTGACAGCAGAGCTTTTCAGCTGGTAAGATTCATATAATATGTAAAGACGATGAGAGGGAATAGTAAGTGTTTTGTAGCCGGGTCCAGAGAGCCGCCGGATGGTGCGAGGCGGCCGAAGGCTTAACGCTGAACTCTCCCGGGAGCAGCCGGTCGAAATCCATTGCGGAAATCCATTGCGAAATTAGGTCCGGACGGAGCTTCCGCCGTTAAAAGGAAGGGGATATCGGACTTGTGTCCCGTATCCTTTTGAGTGAACGGCGCTTTGCGCTGTTAATTTGAGTGGTACCGCGGAGGTAAACCTTTCGTCTCGAAAAGAGGCGAAGGGTTTTATTAATTTATCGGGGGGTGGTGTTTGATGGAATCAGACCTTAGCGACCTTAGACAGTTAACCATGGATGCAAATAGTCAACTTCACAAGGGGGAAAATATTAATGCGAAGGCTGTATATCTTCGACACCACCTTAAGGGATGGGGAGCAGTCACTGGGGTTTACCTTGAATACTGCTGAGAAGTTGGAAATAGCGAGACAGCTTGTCAAACTCGGCGTGGATGTGATTGAAGCGGGCTTTCCGGCCTCTTCGCCCGGAGACGCGGATTCCGTACGTGCGATTGCCAGGGAGATCAGAGGTGTTTCTGTTTGCGGACTTACACGCGCTCTGGCAAGTGATATCGACTGCTGCGCTGAAGCCTTGCAGGCAGCCGAACACCCAAGAATTCACACCGGCATAGGAGTATCCCCGATACACATGGAGAAGAAGCTGAAACTATCACCTGAACAGGTTGTTGAGATGGCGGCGGCCGCGGTAAAGCACGCCAGGAAATATGTCGGTGACGTTGAGTTTTATGCGGAAGACGCTTTTCGCAGTGAGCGGGCTTTTCTCGTTACGGTTTTGGAAAAAGTGATCAAGGCCGGCGCTAATGTTATTAATGTGCCTGATACGGTGGGTTATGCCACTCCTTCCGAATACGAAGAGCTGATCTCCCATTTGATGGATAATGTCAGGGGGATTGAAAATGTTGTGGTGAGCGTGCACTGTCATAATGACCTGGGTATGGCCACCGCCAATTCGCTAGCCGGCATACTAGCCGGGGCAAACCAGATCGAGGGCGCTATCAACGGCATTGGCGAGAGGGCTGGAAATTCTTCTCTGGAGGAGGTCGTTATGGCCGTCTATACCAGGCGTGAGCAGTATGGGCTGGATATGAAGGTGAACACCAGAGAAATATCAGCCACCAGCAAGCTTGTGTCAAGGATTACCGGGATACCGGTACCGGCCCATAAAGCTATCGTCGGCGCGGGGGCGTTTATGCACGCTTCCGGTATCCATCAGGACGGTGTTTTAAAGGACAAAACGACATATGAAATTATCCGGCCGGAGATTGTCGGTGTTGCCAGAAACTCGATAAGCTTAAGCGCCAGGTCAGGCAGACACGCGCTCAGACACTGTTTGGGAGAACTGGGCTACCAATTGAACCGTGGGGAACTGGAAGACATATACCAAAAATTTTTACGGCTGGCCGACCGGAAAAGGGAAATATTCAGCAGTGACCTGCGCGCTTTGATGGGGGAGACGGGTATTTACATTGATTGAAAATATTTTGTTATAAGTGAAACTTTATGAGAAAAATAGTTTAATAAATATATTGAAGGGCTTGAGGGGGAGCAACGGTGAACACCGACGCCGAGCAAAATTTGATCATCCGCTGCCGTGAAGGTGATGAAGGAGCCTGGCGATTATTATTAGCCCGCTACGAAATCTACGTATATCGGTTGTGTCGCCAAATCGGCGGCTCAAGCGAGGACGCTCTGGATCTCACCCAGGAAGCGCTTGTGAAAGTGTTGACCGGATTAGACAGCTTTCAGCTTGGCCGGCCGTTTAAACCCTGGCTTCGCCAGGTTACAGTAAATGCCTGCTTAAACTGTCTCAGGCGGCGTGCACCGGAGACAATTTCCCTAGAGCAGCCTGTTGCAGAAGACATAGTGCTTGGAGATACTATTGCCGGTAACACGGGCGACCCGGCACATGCCGCGGAATGGCGGGATGCCCGTGACGTGCTCCGGCAGGCGATGAGCAAGCTTCCCTACCAGCAGCGATTAGTGCTTGTGATGCGGCACCAGGAAGGGCTCAGCTACGAAGAAATAGCGGCAGCCACGGACTTGCCGCTGGGTACCGTGAAGACGTATCTTTACCGGGCCAGGCAGCAGTTGAAGCGCAAACTGGCCGGTGTTTATGGATGGGAGTGAGAGCATTGAAGTGCAGTACGGAAGCCCTGCAAACTTTTCTGGACGGCGAGCTGGAATTAGCCGAGACAGAAGCTGTCCGTAGCCATCTCGGCGGTTGCCCTGCTTGCAGACAAGAGCTTTCCAGACTGAGGCTGCTCTGGCTGGAGCTGGAACAGGAAGATGAGGTTGAGATACCAGCAGCCCTTCCCTTCATACGTCAGCAGGCTATTACTAAAGCCAGGGCAGCTGGACAGGACAAAATAGGAACATCAAGTGTCAGTCTCTGGAACGCCCAAAAGCTGGCCTGGCAACCGGTTCTTGCAGGAGTTTCCAGGATTCCCGGTACACGACAGCTGGGGCTATTGGCCAGGCTCGCGGGACACGGGCTGCCCGGTGCCATCAAGGGCGTTTCGTCTATGGCGGGTAAGATTATCGGCAAAAGGCGTGACCGGCATTGAGCGGATGGATGGTTTTAATCCTAATTCTGTTGTCGCTCGCTGGACTTTTAAGTATGCCGCTGACTTTTAGGGCCAGAGGACGGCTGTGTACGAAAGAACAACGGCTGGACATGAGGCTCGCTTGGGGGTGGAGATTGCTTGTCGCCAACATTGGAATAAACAGGGGCAAAGCATTATTTAGATTACGCCTTGCCGGTATAGCGCTCCCTGCTAACCGAAAGAATCCTGAAACTGTCAGGTTGAGGAAAAAAAAGGCAATAGCCGGGCGGAAGAAAGAGAAACATGGATTCAGCATCTTTACAATAAGCAAGATACTCAGCAGAAAGTTTTTAACGGTTGTTTCAGGTTTTTTAAAAAAGGTTTTTCGTTCCTTAAAAATCCGCCTACGATTAAGCGGTGTCTACGGCGCCGGCGACCCGGCCTTAACCGGATTGCTTGCCGGGCTTATCGCCGCGTTAAACACCGGCCGGGTCAGTCTTGAGCTGGATGCTGATTTCAGGGAGCCGGTTCTTGATATATCCGGGGAAACATCAGGCCGGATCATACCGGTTGTAATCCTGTGTCTTGCTATACGCTTTCTTATGTCCGAACCGGTCCGGAAGCTTTGGTGGGCCTGGCTGAAATTAAAATTCACCAGAAGAAAAATAAAGGAGGATGCGCAATATGTTTAAAGAAGACATTGAGTCCTTGGTGTCCCATCTGGAAAATCTGATCTCGACCAAGACTATTGTCGGTGAGCCGATTGTCAACGGCAATACAACCGTTATCCCTATCGTGACGGCCTCCGTTGGTTTCGGCATGGGCAGCGGTGAAGGTCAGGATGAGAAAAATCAAGGAGGCAAAGGCACCGGCGGAGGCGCCGGCATGAAACTTAGCCCCGCGGCGCTGCTCATCATTCAAGGGGATAATGTTCAGGTTTACTCCCTGTCCAGCAAAGGCAGTCTGGCCAAACTGGCGGAAATGATTCCCGAAGTGATTGGTAAGCTCAAGCCTCAGGGGAAGGTTGAATAGCATCCCCTGCATGAAGTTTATCAGTGAAGAGACCTTTTTGCGGACCTTCCCCAATTGGAAGGCTCGGTGAACTGTGAAAAGTGATGAAAAACTACAGGTAAAAGAACACCTTTTACCCATCTCCTATTTGGTAAGAGGTGTTCTTTCTTGAATTATTAACCCAGCGTATATTAATAATCATATTCTTTTTTTATAGTACTCCATATTTTCCGCAGCCAATTTTTCTTCCCAAATCAGCTTGTATAGCTCTCTCAGTTCTTTTTTTCTCCTTTTGTTCATGGGATTAATACCCCATCTCCTTTAGTATTCTTGATAAAGTACGCAAGCGTTCACCAATAAGCTCATCATCATTACTGAGAGCCTGGCAGAATAACTTAATATCCTCATCAATTTTCTCATTGTCGGTACATACAGCCACCGTCATAGCATCACCCTGTAAACCTATTCTGTCAATAACAGGTTTTCCGGGATCATATAGCTTTTCATACCGATAAGCCTCTTGAAAATGATGTTTTGCCCTACATACGAGAATTGCCAGGTCAAGCACACGGTGAAGCGGTAATTCCTCAGACTGTCTAGACCATTTTTCTCCTGTATGCCTCCATACTTTAGCAGATATATCTACCTTGCCCCGGTCATTCCACTGGGCTAATCCCAACGAGAGACCTTTTGCGTCGGTATTATAAGCGTATCGACCGTCGATATTTTCATAATTATCAGATACAATAACTGGTTTGTGTTTTAAAGCAGATGGTATTCTCATTATATTCTACCTCCTGATACAGTAAATTAGTGATTTAGTAATTTACTAAGCTAATTATAAATCTTCTAACGCACTCTGTCAACATTATTAAAGAAATTTCTCAAAAACAGGTTGACAAAAAATGATTACTAAATTATAATGATTTTAAATTAAAAGGAGATATGATTTAGTAATGGTAATAAAAAAATTAAAGAAGCTGGGATTGAAATTGACCCCCCAGAGACTGGCTATATTAAATCTGCTTGAAGGTAATACAACACATCCGTCAGCGGAGGAAATATACAATCAGTTAAAGCCTCAGTACCCTTCATTGTCTCTAGCCACGGTATACAATACACTTGAAGTGCTGACCAAGTCGGGGGAATTGCAAGAAATCCGGATCAAGGCAGACAAAAGACATTTTGATCCAAACCCGGCACCTCACAGCCATTTTTTATGCAGGGTTTGCGAATCCGTTCATGATTTGGATGATGGTCTGCTGGAAATGCAAACTCCATTTAACATTAACGGCTATCTGGTGGAAGGATATACACTTTATTTCTATGGAATTTGCCCGGGATGCCTGGAAAAGGAAAAAGGCAAAAACCGTTAAGCGATTGGGGAGCATAGTCTTAAAATATATTTTTAAAAATAGGCTCTCGGCATTAGATGGGAGGAATCATTAAATCTGGAATAAAGCAACTGGAAATTCTGGCATGCCAGGCTAAAAAGACTGTCCTTTTCACGAC
>JGI12104J13512_1001917_pt1 | contig 14052 bp, 8 predicted proteins | sample TerdegcTABiofilm_FD_13512 | JGI IMG/M metagenome (IMG submission 13512)
TTGTTCGGGTTCAAAGAGCGCCCTCCCCTCCCTTCAGATAATCTCATTATCGTCAGAAAAGGACTTGAAAATGTTGCTCTCTGGGTAGATGAGACATATGTTATTCAGGGTGGGGATCTGGAACCTGAAGACCGGTTTATGAATGAACATCTGCAGACAATCATTCCCGGGATTCGGATCATCAGATCAGACCTGATAGTCATTTTTGATCTTATTGAATTCCTGGATTATGGATTAATTGGCCAAACAAGGCTTATTGACATTCTTTCTGACCACACGGGTGGTGATGATACCTCCCCGGTTTCATTAGTGCGCGATTACCAGGAAATTGACCGGGTGTTGAAAGAGCGTGCAGAGCAACTTGCACTACCAAAAGAAGAGGTGAAACGGCCTCCGGTAATCGAGGTGATCCGGTTTAACCTGATGTACCAGGAGTATGCAGTGGACATGAAATACATCAGGGAGGTGATCCAGACATCAGAGATCACCCCGGTCCCCGGGACCCCCGATTTTATAGCAGGGATATGTTCTGTCAGGGGTGAGATCATCTCACTTGTAGATCTCAGGGCTCTGCTCTCCATACCCGAGAAGGGACTGACCGATCTGAACCGGGTTATTGTCCTAACCGACGGAAATCTTACCTTCGGGCTCCTGGCAGATCAGATAACCGGTATTGGCACACTCAAGACCGGAGATATTGTCAGGACAGTCAGGAGAGAACAAACAGCATGGCAGAACTACATTTGTGGAACAATCGATTCCCTTCATGTACTGAATGTACAGGCATTATTGACGGATCCCAGGATGATAATCGATGATACGGAAACCTGACACAGATCACATTACGGGTAATCTCTACTCGTCTCAAAGATCGTACAGTATGAAGCATGGAAGAGTCCGCCGCATGAAGGAGGCATTATGATTCAGTTTTTTTCGGATATGAAGGTTGGAACAAAAATTCTTGTAATATCACTATTTCTGGCAATTATCCCTACATTGCTTCTGGGACTGATATCATATTCCAGTTCTGTCAACGTAATTAACGAGCAGATTGAAACTTTGCTCGAAACACAGGTCCAGGATATGAAAGGATGGACCAATGATGTCTACAAACTTACGCGGAATAAGGTTAACAGTGACCTAAATGTGCTGCGACAGAACTTTTACGCGAAAGGGACACCTGAAATTATCAACAATAATATGACCCTTATCGACAAAAACGGAAAAGAGTTTGTTGTCAATGATAATTTTGAAATTGTTGACGGGGTCAGGGATCTGGTCGGCGGGGCGGCAACGGTTTTTCAGGTATACAATAACACCTATGCAGTCAGAATATCCACAAATGTCAAAGGGACTGATGGGGAACGTGCCGTCGGGACCCACCTGACTGATAATGTCTATGAAGTCGCGGTAAAGCAGGGTGAAACCTATTATGGCAGACGTGATCTGTTCGGAGTCAACTATGTGACGGCGTATGAACCAATCAGGGACCGGAATGGCACGGTCATCGGAGTATTATTTGTCGGGACTGAAGAAGAACAGACCCTTGATGTCGTAAAAAAGAGTATCCGTGATACGGTCGTCGGCAAGAATGGATACATGTATGTTCTTGACGGGAATGGAATGGTCCTTGTCCATCCGACACTTGATAATGTAAACTGGTCTGACATGGAATATGTCAGGGAGATGATGGAGAAAAAGGAAGGAGCCATCATCCATCAGGTTAATGGAACAACAATCCTTGATGCATATACCTATTTTGAGCCCCTTGACTGGTATATTGTATCGCGGGCAGAAATGTCAGATTTTGATGGGCCGATTAACACTATCAGAAATACCATCCTTGCCATTGTTATCGCATCCATAGTCATCGGTGCAGTCATTGCCATCCTCTTCGGTCAATCAATTGCAGGACCCCTTCAACAGGTCGTCGTCATGATCAAAGAGCTCAGGAATGGTCATTTATCAGCCAGACTGAACATCAGGAGAAAAGATGAGATCGGTATCATGGCCACCACTATGGATGAATTTGCCGATGACTTGCAGAAAAATGTTGTAGGAAATATTGTCAAGATTGCAAATGGTGAATATATTCAGGAGTTCACCGGGCCGGTCGATGAATTGGACCAGATCCGTCCATCCCTGCAGCTTCTGGTTGAGTCCTTTGATCACCTGCATAAAGAGACCATAAAACTTACCGATGCAGCACGGGCCGGAGATCTCTCCATACGTGGCGATGAGAAGGCCTTCCGAGGCGGTTACCGGAGAATTATTGCCGGATTTAATAAAACCCTTGAGACGATCACAGAACCGGTTAATGAAGCCATGCGTCTTGCAGGCTGTTATGCATCAGGTGACTTTACCGCGAGATTTGATGAGAAGATCCCGGTTGCAGGGGAATTTGTGGCATATCGGGATGCACTAAACACCATCGGTATCGAACTCTCACGACTCATGAAATTGATAACCGAGGAACTCTTTGAGGGAGTATCAGTACTGTCAGTTGCATCCAGTGAAATTCTGACCGTCACATCCCAGCTCTCTTCTGCTAGCAGTCAGACGGCAAATACCGTTAATGAGACATCTGACACGGTAGAGACGGTCAGAAAGAAGACCGATCTCGTCAACCTGAAGACAAAATCAATGTCAGAAAAGGCGATGAAGGCCATAGAGGTTTCAGAGACCGGTCAGCAGTCGGTTCAGGAGATCCTTGATGGAATGAATCATATTCAGCGACAGATGGACATGATCAGTATGAATGTTGTGAAATTATCCGAGCAGAGCCAGGCTATCGGAGAGATTATCGCAACCGTCACTGACATTTCAGAGCAGTCCAACCTTCTTGCCGTGAACGCGTCTATTGAAGCAGCAAAGGCCGGAGACTTTGGGAAAGGGTTCGCCGTGGTTGCTCATGAAATTCATAATCTTGCCCAGCAGTCAAAGCAGGCAACAGGAACAATCAGAACTATCCTGACCGATATCCAGCGTGGTGTTTCATCCACCGTGGTATCAGCCGAGCGTGGTTCAAATACGGTCGCTGATGCAGTCCGGCTGACAACTGATGCACGAAAAGCCATAGAAGTGTTGACAAGGTCAATTGCAGACTCCTCACACGAGGCGATCGAGATTACAGCATCCATACAGGATCAAGTAGCCGGTATGGATCAAATATCAGAAGCAATTGAAAATATCAGGAATGCTGCACAAAAGAATCTTGAAATCACCCATAAAGCAGAAAAGACAGCAGAAGATCTGCATGAACTGGGTATCAGACTTAAGAAGATAACTCTCCAGTACCAGGTATAACCTCCTCCATGACAGATTCAGATGATGAGTTTTATGCAATCCTCCTGGCAACATTCCGGGAGGATGCAGAAGAACTGCTCACCGGTATAACTGACGGGTTGATAAAACTGGAGCAGGCTGAGGATCATCCTGAACCATTCCTCATAGAAGAAGTGTTCAGAAAGACACACAGTCTGAAAGGTGCAGCACGGGCGGTAAATCTGCGTGAGATAGAATCGGTTTGTCTGAATCTGGAGAATATCTTCTCGTTAATGAAGAGAGAGGAGTTTTTTGCCTCTGCAGCAGAATTTGATCTCTTTCATGATGCAGTAAAAAGTATCAGAAACTTCCTTTCAGATGGAGAGAAGAAAAGTCCACAGCCGGTTGATATCATCCAAAAACTACGGGCATCACTTGCAGAACGAAAACCGACAGAAAAGAATGAGAAAGTATTTTCCGTTCAGACTGAAGAAGGACCTTTTTTTCAGACCCCATCAATAATGAGGCAGGGGAGTGAAGAGAAAAAACCGGTTATTCCTTTGAATCCTGATCCGGCCGTATTTGCTGCTCCCAGTACTTTTCTTGAAGTAAAACCAGCCCTTCATTCTGCACAATATGGGAGTGATGCCTACCATGGCCCGCCAGCATCCGATTCCGGTACCGTCAGGATAGCAGCAAAAAAACTTGACCGCCTGATTATCGGATCTGATAATCTCCTCTCGACACGGCTCTTTCTGACTCACCGGATGCAAGAACTTGAGGAGATGATAAGCAGGTTTTCTCTCTGGAGATGGAATCATAGCCTTGTGTTTAATGATATGCATCTTATCAGGGATGCCATGTATGGGTTAAACCGGACTTCCCTTCCGCCTGAACTGTTGTTATTTCTTGAACGGGTCTGTGATTTTCTGGAATATGACAGGGAATTTGTTACCAACCTGCAGCATGACCTTGCTGCCCATATTCATGCTACTGACCTTGACCGATCAGCTCTTGAAGCCAGCACGACCGAGATCGCAGATCTTATCCATGATGCGGTTCTTGTCCCCGTTTCAAGCATTCTTATACCGATATCCGGACAGATCCGTGAGAGTTCACGGGGTCTTGGAAAAGAAGTTGATCTGAAGACCGAGGGGGGCGAGATAGAGATGGATCGTCGTCTCCTGGACATGCTGAAAGTTCCCATGATGCATCTTATCAATAATAGTGTTGATCATGGGATTGAATATCCTGATGAACGGGAGGCGAACGGGAAACCACCACGAGGCCAGATCCGCATAAAAATTACGGCTCATTCTGGTAGTAAAGTTGAAATTACCCTCTCTGATGATGGCAGGGGAATTGACCGGGAAAAAATCAAAAAGACGGCTATTGAAAAAGGGCTGCTCTCCGATGAAGAAGGAACCGCCATTGATGATGATGAGGCAATCTGGCTGATTTTTAAGTCAGGTCTTACCACCAGCCCGATGATCACTGACCTCTCCGGACGGGGTCTTGGTCTTGCCATCGTCGAAGATACCATCACCCGTATGGGAGGAGAGGTTCTAGTTACCTCTGAAAAGGGGAAAGGAACTACTTTCTCACTCATTCTCCCGATCAGACTTGCAACCCTACGCGGATTGGTTATCAGGAGCGGTACATCGTATTATGTCGTTCCGGTCCAGCAGATCCTCCAGGTTATCAGGGTGCCACTGGATCAGGAACACAAAAAGAACGTCAGACAGATGATCCACTATAAGGGAGAGATGCTCCCGATAATCAGACTTTCAGAAGCGTTGAAGGTTTTGGATTTCGGGACAGATGACCCGTCCAAAGAAATCCCGGTATTGATAGTTGCGTATGGTGCAGGAAAAATCGCATACGCCGTAGATGAAGTAATCCAGGTTCAGGAGATCGTTGTGCGCCCGCTCGGAACACAATTGCGAAGAGTAAAGAAGATCACCGGAGCTGCCGTCCTTGGAGATGGAAAACTTGCACTGGTCCTTGACCCTCCCGAACTGATCCAAGAAGGGCTGCGGTTATCAGGCCAGGCACCTGCCCCCCTGCCGCCAAGAAAGACATCCGGAAAGGTCCTTATTGTTGAAGACTCGGTTACTTCCCGTGCACTCTTACGCAGGACCCTTGAGAATGCCGGTTTTCAGGTGACAACTGCCAGTGACGGGATGGAGGCTTTTAGTATCCTTCTTGAAGAAGAGGTGGATATCGTAGTCTCTGATGTGGATATGCCCAGGATGAACGGGTTTTCCCTTACCGAGAAGATTCGGAATGATGAACGGCTCTCCCATCTGCCTGTTGTTCTGGTCACCGCACTTGATTCGAGGGAAGATCGGGAACACGGGCTCTCATCAGGGGCAAATGCGTACATTCTGAAAGGCACATTTGAACGAAGTGAACTGGTCAGGACGGTGAAAGGATTATTAGCATAAATCCTAAAGTTCATACAGGGTTGCATCTATTAGTACACAATAATAATGTAATCAGGATCATGGTCTGTGACCGGAATAGTCTGATTTCAGGATAGATATGGCTGATATGGTTCAAAACTCATCGGTCCCCATACTCGTGGTAGAGGATAACCGAACACAGGGCGAGTATTTGCGTTATGTCCTCGAAAAAGAGGGCTATCCGGTAACAATTGCTACCAACGGGAAGGAGGCGCTCATCTCTATTAGCAAAAGCCGCCCCTATCTTATACTGACTGATGTCATGATGCCTGAAATGGACGGGTATGAACTCTGTTCAGCAATAAAAAATGATCCTGCGACATCAGATATACCAGTCATCCTGGTCACCCATCTTTTCAATCCGGTGGATGTCATCAAGGGTCTGGAAGCTGGCGCAGATAATTTTATCATCAAACCCTACACACCCGAAGTTATCCACACCCGCATTGGAAGCATTCTGCAAGCCATTAATAAACCAGACCCGAATGATCGACCAACACCGCTTAATGTAATATTTTCTGATCGATCATATACCATTACCGCCACCCGTCTGCAGATAATAAACATTCTCCTCTCAACCTATGAGGTGGCGATTAAGAATAATTCAGATCTGCAGGTAGCCCAGGAGAAACTTCATTATCTGAATGACCAGATGCAGAAAACCCTTGAAGAATTGCAAAAAAGTAACCATGACCTATCAGTCGAGAACCATGAGAGAAGGATGGTTGAGACGGCTCTTGGGAATGCAAATAAGAAACTACAACTGATGGCAAGTATCACCAGGCATGACCTTTTAAATCAGCTTAACTCACTGCAGGGATATCTTGAGCTGGCGACCATGGACCGAAAAGAAAATCCTGATCTGGCATGGTCTTATATTGACAAAGCCGTGGGAATTCTTGGACAGACCGTCAATACGGTGAAATTCACCAAGGAATATCAGGAGATCGGAATAAAAACCCCGATATGGCATAATTGCAAGAACCTTGTCTCTAAATCGCTGAAACATACCTCATTGCATCACGTACATCTGGAAAATCAGATTCCAGAAGATTTGGAAATATATGCAGATCCCCTCATTGAAAAGGTCTTTTCAAATCTCATTGAAAATGCAGTCAGATATGGAGGCAAGATCTCAAAAATATGTATCAGGTTTGAGAGAGAGAACGGGACCAACCGGATCATCTGTGAAGACGACGGATCTGGTATAGAATCAGACGAAAAGAAAAAGATATTCCAGTATCAGTATGGGAAAAACACCGGTCAGGGATTATTTCTTTCACGTGAGATACTATCCATCACCGGTATTATGATCGAAGAGACTGGTGTTTTCAATGAAGGGGCACGATTTGAGATCATCTGCCCTGATGGAACGATACGGTTCTCTGACAAAGATATCTGATTGAATCCTTTTTTAGATAGTGAAACAAAGCTCATTTAATTGCAATTTCCAGAATTATGACGCAGTAAAGCCTGAGAAAGTCTGATGTCTGGACTATTATTCCCCCTGAAGAAAAATGTATCTGGTAATAATGTGGTGTTCGTGGATGAACTATACGGTTATGAAGACATTGTCCTTATCAACCTCTCATCCGGTGAAGAGGTGATAATCAGTCATGTTTCTGATATTCCGTGGCAGCCGGATATCGATAAAGACTGGATAGTCTGGGAGGACTGGCGAGATGGTGCACATTCACGGGGAGATATCTATGCCTTTCACCTTCCAACCAGGACAGAGGTACAGGTCACCGATACATCCTGGGGAGACTGGTTCCCGGGCGTTTCATCAGAATGGGTAGTCTGGCAGTCGCAAAAGTATGGAAATTTTGATATTTTCGNNATGAATCTGACCACCAGACAAGAGGTACAAATAACAACAGATCCCTCCAGACAGTGGCTGCCCCGTATATCGGGGGATCAGGTTGTCTGGATTGATGAGCGGAATGGAAACTGGTATATGTATGGGTATAATCTCTCTTCCCGGAAAGAATACCAGATTTCATCAGGACCGGATAATGAGGCATGGCCAGATATCTCCAATGGGACTGTGGTATATGTTGAATATGTAAAAAGGACGCAGCCAAACCTTATGGTGATAAAAATGCCAGATGTAGTCAGATAATTCCAAACACATTCCATGAGCGTATAGGAAATGGTAAGAAAATTTAGGAATATCAGACCCGACTACCAAAAAAAGCACTCCCAAAAAACCAAATATTCATAGGCAATCATGAGAATTCGGCCACCGAGAAAATATTTTTTTCCCAACCCTCCTGATATGATCCAGAAGGTTAGAGTTTTCAATTCGCTGAATATGGACAAGATCTACAAAGTATGGAAGATTCAGATCATCTATCCGGGTATGGAGCCTGAGTATATCCTCAAACGTCAGTTCCTCTCCATCAAGGGCAATATCAATATCAGAACCGTTCCGATATGTTCCAAGAGCCCGTGAACCAAAAATAAAGGCCTGATTTAATCGGGGACATCGGGCTAATGAATTTCGGATTCGTTCTAATTGGATCTCTGATAATCCGAAAGAAGATTTATCCTTCATTGGCAATCCTGTTCATCTTCTCCTGAAATGCTACCATAGCAGGGAAATACCGGAAAGCTATCTTTTGCATAATCTCTTCTGCGGTATTTTCATCATATGTATGTGAGGTAATATAACGACATTCAAGCATATCCATCCATATTTCACCATCAGAAATTAGATCCATTGATAACGCAAGCCGGATGGCATCACGAGAACCTCGAATCTCCTGATGCCCCTGATAGAGAGAGTAATCTCTCATCAGATTCCAAGCTAATTCATACGTAAATTCGAAGGATTTGATGAACCCCTGTTTTTCCATATTTGATAGAGGACGCGAGGTATATGATTGAACCCCTTCCTGTACCATCAAAAGGGCACGGTTATAGTTTTGAAGACGTTGTATATACCTGATGCCCTGTGACATGCATAATATTTAGTGTCCCGAACAATTATAATTTCATTCGAATCTTAAAAAATCCGGAGAAAATTAAATTTTATATGATTGATCATCAGGATGATTTCGAAATATATATGCAGCCCACATGCAATACTCCTGTAATTCAAGGAGGTATTTCATGCATCAAAAAACGGCAGCACGTATCATACTTATCATCGGACTCTGCATCCTTGCCTGTACAGCCCATATTGTGGCTGCATCTGAAGGATCAAATGACACTGAATCACAGGTTCTTGGCATAACCGGAATTAACGCGGTAAACTTCCCCAACGTGATCACCTATGTCACGGTTAACACTCCGGAAGGAAGAGAGGGGAGCCTGACTGCAGATGACTTTCAGGTCTTTGAAAACGGTGATCTGATGGAGATAACCTCCGTTCAGTTTCCGGATACTTCATCACGGACCAAACTGGATCTTGCCATTCTCTTTGATGAGACCGGGAGCATGAGCGAAGAGATTGCCGATATGAAAGCACGGGTTAATGAACTGACGGATGCCATCGACAGTGCGAATATTGACAGCAGGTACATGCTCATTAGTTTTCGCGATTCCCTCACCGTCCGGCAGGGATGGACGTCTGATCCGAGTCTTATCAAACAGGCTGTTGACAGTCTTGAGGCGGATGGAGGAGACGATGCACCGGAAGTAAACCTTGATGCCATTGAAACTGCCCTTTCGTCAGGGTTCAGGCCTGATGCCCAGCACATGATCCTTGACATCACCGACAGCATGACCCATTACCGGGGCGACGGAACAGAATTTTCTCAGTATACTATTCCTGAAACCGCAAGTCACCTGCTGCAGAACGGAACCAGTTACATTCTGGTCGGGCCTTCATCAGTATCAGGCGGATTTAACGTGCATACCGATAAAAAAGAGATCGTGAAAGCACTTGGAGGCAGTGGTCTCTTTATCGACATCCATGGAGATGAATTCTCCACCATCCTTGATAGAATCCAGTCCATAATCACCCATACCTATACCATCAGTTATTTCACTCCACGAATGTATGGCGAGGACCAGAAAATCACCCTTGAGATCAGAGTTGGTGCAGATTCAGCAACCGGACTTTTCAAAGTTCAGAAAGACCGTATATTCTCTCCTGCACCGTCAGAGACCAAAGACACTTCAGGAATGCAGGGCCAGCAACAAATCCGGGACATTGATGACATCAGCACGTATGGAACTTCTGTTGTAGACATTACCGGCATTAACGGGGTGAACTTTCCCTATATCATGACCTATGTCACGGTTAACAGCACTGCAGGAAAGAACGGGGCACTCAAACAGGAGGATTTCCAGGTGTTTGAGGATAATGAACTCATGAATATCACCTCATTCGCGTTTTCAGACCAGTCCACGACATCAAAACTAGATCTTGCCATCCTCTTTGACGATACCGGCAGTATGAGTGACGAGATCAATGAAACCAAAGAAAAAGTTATGGGGCTGACGAAAAGTATCGCTCTCGCCGGGATTGACTGCAGGTATGCACTCATCAGCTTTAAAGACACGGTTACCATAAACCAGGAATGGACTTCCGATCCCTTGGTCATACAGCAGGCCGTTGACGGATTATATGCCAGCGAAGGGTTTGATGCACCGGAAGCAAACCTTGATGCCATTGAAACTGCCCTGGAGATGGGATTCAGGTCAGATGCACAGCATATGATCATTGACATAACCGATGACCTGACCCATTACCGGGAATGATGGCTCTCCATTTTCACAGTATATCATCTCTGAAACTGCGGAGAATTTGCTCAATAACGGAACAAGTTTTGTCCTTGTCGGGCCGACGACCGTCTCTGGTGCATTTAACGAGCAGAATGATAAAAGGGAGCTGGTAAAGGCCCTCGGCGGAAGTGGTCTCTTTATTGACATTCATGGGGAAGAATTTTCAACAATTCTCAACAATATCCAGGGGATTATTACACATACATACACGCTGGGATATTATTCACCAAAACAGACGGCAGACGGGAGTAAGCGTACGATCAGGGTTGTCGTTACACCTGATGAGGATAGTGGGCAGTATACTGCCATCGCCCGATGAAGGGGGTAAATCCCTGACTCTTCTTTATTTTCTATTTTCTCTGATATTTTCCATGTATTTATAATCATGTAAAACAGGGAAATTTATCTGAAAGGTCCGCATTACTATATGAAAGACAATGGACCATCTATGCATAATAAATCAGTTATAATATCCTCATTTTGGTGCATTCAACTTTTTTTCTTATTCATTCTCTGCTCATCGACGGCTTGTGCCGATACTGAACCAATATACATGGGAGTACTTCTCCCCCTTTCCGGACCGGAGGGGCAGCCCTTATATGATGCCATAACCCTTGCCAGGGACCAGATCAATGCAGGAGGAGGAATTGGTGGAAGACCGCTTGAGTTAATTCTCCGGGATACACGGCTTGGTGATATCATGACGTATGCGGATTATTTTGTCCGTGATCCCAGGATACGGGTGGTTATCGGCCCATATACTTCAGATGAAGTCTTTCAGGTATCAGAAATATTCATAAAAAATCATAGGGTGCTCATCTCACCGACTGCTTCATCTGATGAGATGTATCGTGCCTATGCAGGAACCGGAGGGGTATGGCGGACCATAACAAATGACGGGGAGACCACTGCAGTCATGATGCAGCATATCAAAGCCCATGACGGGAAGTATGTCTCGATCCTCACCATAAACAGTTCATATGGAGAGACATTTTATGACTGGATTCCCTACTGGGCCATAGAACAGGGGATAGCCGTTACGGGAGCAGAAACATATAACACCACGGAGGAGATTCCTGATGCAGTCGGACGATTACTGACAGATAATCCGGATTTTTTGATATTCATCCATTCAGGAGAAGGAAGTGAGATACGTGAGGTCATCAGTTCTCTCAAAAATGTGCCATCCCCGCCCAAACTGTATCTGGTCTATCCTGATATCGATTCAGACAGCCGGGTATGGGAGCGGGCAGATAGTGAGACATTACAGGCTCTTTTAGACTCCGGACTCTGGAAGATTGACACGGTCAGTACAGTATCAACCAAAGTTCCTGATGACACCCTTATCCTTATGCAAAAGCCTTGGGATTTACAATTTTCTGAAGAGTATCAGGCAATCGCACATGGCGACACCTCCGGATATGTCCCAGAGGCCTATGATGCGGTTCTTGCCGGTGCACAGGTTATGGCACGGTTTACCCTGACAAAAGGGACGGGAGATTCAATTCCACGAACAGTGCAGGGTATTCAGGCAGCATTGGATGAGATTCTTGCAGGGGATATACCGATCCTCACCGGAGCAACCGGCCCTCTTACCTTCAGGGAAGAAGGTACAGACCGGTTGATTCCCTGGTACGAAACCTATCAGATACAGGAGGGAATGGTCCGTGAAGATCCGATTGCTTACACGAGAACAACAAAGTCTGATGTCGGACTACTCCTCGGATTGAATGAATCTCCAGATCCGGCTCCTGATCCAACCCCTCATCCACCCGGTGAATTCTGGGCAGTTATCGGAAGCCTATCCCATAACTGGGAGAATTACCGGCATCAGGCAGATGCCCTGACCATGTACCAGTATATCCGGGACCAGGGAGTGCCTGATGATCATATTACCCTGCTCGTATATGATGACATTCCGACCGATACAAGAAACAAAAAGCCCGGGGAGGTGTATCATACTCCATCTGTTGAGGAAGTTCGAAAGGATGCAATTCCTGACCTTACGGGAGAGCTGGTGAATAAAGGCATGTTCCTTGACATCCTTACCGGAAAGGGCTCACAGGCCGGAGACCCTTTGCTCAAATCCGACGAAAACTCTACCGTTCTTATCTACCTATCCTCTCATGGACAACCGGGAGGAGATATTGTCGTCGGAGATGGGAGTAAATATATCTCACCGAAAGAACTCGCCGATGCCCTGACAGAAATGAAAGAGTCAGGGAGGTTTGGACAGCTGCTTTTAGTCCTTGAGTCATGTTTTTCCGGAGTTATTGCATCAGAGATTACCACTCCCGGAGTGGTCATAATAACTGCTGCTGCACCGGATGAGACATCAAAGGCTGCAACTTATGACTCAGAACTCTCAAACTGGCTTTCAGACGAATTTACCTCCCGGTTGATTACAATTTTGAGAGAGCCCGAATTTGACGGATCGATCAGACATTTGTACCAGAATGTTTATTATAATGTCAGATCATCCCATCCGACGATATCCAGGGGGTGTGAGTCAATTGACTTACCTTTAACTCTCTTCTTTGGAGGAACATACGATGCATCCGAATAAACAAAATAAAATTCATGCAAACATCCAATGTGGAACAACCGGAATAAAGCAATCCTGTATTTTAGATATCAATATTAATTGCAGGCATATTTCCGTTGCCGGCTTTCTTATGCTCATCCTGCTTTGCTGCATTGTTCCGGTTTCTGCTCTTGAACCAGAGAAGGCAAACATTACTATCGGAGTCATTCTTCCATTGACTGGCGATGATAATGTAGCCGGTTCTCATCTTCTTCAGGGTATTCAGGTTGCAGCAGATGAGATAAACGCTGACGAAACATGCAGATATCAGGTAGATCTCCAGGTTGCTGATGATACCGGAGACCCGGACAGAGCATTGACTCTTTTCAAGGAGATGCAGACCGATTCTATTCCTGTGGTTATCGGATCCTATACAACTACCCTGACCCTTCCGATGGCACGGGAAACCGGAAAATCAGATACCACGCTCCTCATATCCCCCCAGGCGAACGGAGAATCTCTTTATGGCATATCACCGCTCTTTTACCAGGTCAACCCTCCGATATTCGCCCTTGCACAATTTGTTTCAGAATGGCTGGCCTACACATCAGACCGTCCTGCCCTGGTGTATGTTCAGGATAAATACGGAGAATCGGTCCTGAATCACATCCTAAAGGGCCTAATAGAGCAAGATTTCCAGATTTCAGGGACATACCCGGTTCTCCCGGAGGAGAATGATTTTTCATCATTTACCCGGACAATCCTCGATAAAGCTCCGGATGCGATTGTCATCATCATGTATGATACACGGCAGATTCCTCTTATCCGGAATATTTCTGAAGCAGGATACCGGGGACAGGTATTATTGACCGAATCATCATGCCTTGAGAATCTGGAGAAAGAAGAGACTGATGCACTCTCCCGGTTTCCCCTGTTTACCATCTCTGCCTACACAAATCTCGTGCCAGGCGACCACTCTGACCGGTTTGTTCAGTCATACCAGGAGGCATTTGGGAATGATCCGTCGAAAACCCTTGCAGGATATGGGTATGATTCCATGATGCT
>JGI12104J13512_1001927_pt1 | contig 14007 bp, 11 predicted proteins | sample TerdegcTABiofilm_FD_13512 | JGI IMG/M metagenome (IMG submission 13512)
ATCNGCTCGGTAGTGGTGGTCTTGCCGGCGTCAATATGTGCCATTATTCCTATGTTTCGAATTTTATCCAACGAAAACTGACGCGCCATCAAGCTCCCCCTTACCAACGATAATGCGCAAATGCTTTATTAGCCTCAGCCATTTTATGAGTGTCTTCTCTTTTCTTTACGGAACCGCCTGTGTTCGCAGCCGCGTCCATAATTTCACTGGCAAGTTTATCCGCCATGGTCCGGCCGGCCCGTTCCCTGGAATACTTGGTCAGCCAGCGGATGCCCAGCGTCTGCCTGCGGTCATGCCGCACTTCTATCGGAACCTGATAGTTGGCCCCGCCAACCCGGCGGGCCTTTACTTCAAGAACCGGCATGATATTCTTCATCGCCAGTTCAAAAACCTCCAACGGGTTTTTGCCGGTTTTTTCCTTGATCATATCCAAAGCACCGTAGACAACCGCCTCGGCAAGACTTTTTTTGCCGTCCTGCATCACTTGGTTGATCAGCTTGGTTAAAACCTTGCTCCGGTATACAGGGTCGGGCAGGATTTCCCGTTTGGCAATAGCCCCTCTTCTCGGCACTACTTTTCCCCCCTTTGCAGCGAATATAATGTCACCAAAACAGTACCGGCTATTTTTTAGGCCGCTTAGAACCGTATTTTGAACGCCCACGGTTCCTGTTCTGAACACCCGCGGAATCCAGTGAGCCGCGAATAATATGATATCTGACACCCGGTATGTCCTTTACCCTGCCGCCGCGCACCAGAACAACCGAGTGCTCTTGCAGGTTATGTCCGATGCCTGGAATGTAGGAGGTTACCTCAATGCCGTTGGTAAGCCTGACCCGGGCAACTTTACGCAAAGCGGAGTTGGGTTTCTTCGGTGTAGTCGTGTACACCCTGGTGCAAACGCCCCGTTTCTGCGGGCACTCCTTCAGCGCCGGCGCGGTGGACTTTTTATTCATTTCCTCCCTGCCTTTGCGGATCAGTTGGCTAATAGTTGGCACTTATAAAACACCTCCTTCCCGGTTAATCATAGTAGTCAGTAGTCAGCATTCAGAATATTTTTAGACGATAAGCCTTTCTGTCATTCCGGCTCCTGACTCCTGGGTAGTTACCTTTAATTTTGCACTTCAAGCAGCTTATTCTTCAATGATAGCCGCGGAAGCACAGCCCACCTCAATACCACAGGCTTTGCCCAGCGCCTGCATGGAGTCCGCCTCGATTACCCGGACACCCTTTGCAGCGCACATCCGGAGGATTGGTTCGACCACGTGCCTGTCAGCGTTTTGCGCTATATACACCACTTTGGCCTGCCCCCGCTCAATTGCTTTAAGTGTCTGTTTCGCGCCTACGGTTTTTTTTCGCGCTGATAGCAGCAGTTCATAAGCCATAACTGCTTAACCCCCTGAAATCCGGACACTTTAGTATCTTATCACCACAAGATGCCATTGTCAATATTTTCGAATAAGACATGTGGGCTTACATCGCGGTTCATGTTCGGCCCACCTAATCGGGGACATTCCTCCGACCCCAAAGACACCAGTTGGGGACATTCCTCCAACCCCAAAGACAGACCCTAAAGGGAGGTGTGTCCCCTTTCCTCTATACAGTCGTCGTCAAAAAATCATCCTGCACCTGGTCACTTTCGATTATATCTTCGTCACCGTCATACTCCTGCTCATCCACCCCTTCTTCATTTATGATATTGATGCTGATGTTGCGGTAGCGGGACATCCCCGTGCCGGCCGGAATCAGCTTGCCGATGATCACGTTTTCTTTCAGGCCGATGAGCGGGTCCAACTTGCCCTTAATCGCCGCCTCGGTAAGCACTCTGGTAGTCTCCTGGAAAGACGCGGCGGACAGAAATGAATCAGTGGCTAAAGAAGCCTTGGTAATACCCAGCAGCACCGCCTTGGCGGTGGCCGGTTCGCCCCCCAACGCCTCAACCCGGGCATTTTCATCTTCAAACTCGAATATGTCAATCAGGCCGCCCGGCAGCAGGTCGGTATCCCCGGGGTCATCTATTTTAATTTTCCGGAGCATTTGCCTGATCATTACCTCAATATGCTTATCGTTAATATCCACACCCTGCAGCCGGTAAACCCGCTGCACCTCTTGCAGGAGATAAATCTGCACACCCTGTACTCCCTTGATCTTGAGCAGGTCATGCGGGTTTACCGACCCCTCTGTCAATTCATCACCGGCGTCAACCTGGTCACCGTCTTTAATTTTGAGACGCGCTCCGTAAGGCACTTGATAAACAGCTTTTTCGCCGTCTGCGGCGGTAACTTCAATTTCCTTGCGGCCTTTGATTTCACGTACTTCGACCACGCCTGCCTCCTCGGCGATAATAGCTTGACCCTTGGGGCGCCGTGCCTCGAAAAGCTCTTCCACCCGCGGCAAGCCTTGGGTAATATCATCCCCGGCCACGCCGCCGGTATGGAAGGTGCGCATGGTAAGCTGGGTGCCCGGCTCGCCGATGCTTTGAGCGGCAATGGTGCCGACAGCCTCACCGATATCAACATTGCGGCCGGTAGCCAGATTGCGCCCGTAACATTTGATGCACACGCCGTAACGGGTTTTGCAGGTTAAAACGGAACGAATCTTTACTTTTTTTATACCTGCTTTAATAATCTTCTCAGCATGTTCTTCAGTAATTTCTTCATCCGCTTCTACTATAATCTCCACATCGCCATTGGCTTTTTCCACCTTGATATCCTCAAGGGCTACCCGTCCGATAATCCGGTCTTCAATTTTTTCAATAACTTCGGCGCCGTCTTTAATCTCCTCGACGGTAATGCCCTGTGAAGTGCCGCAGTCAATTTCCCTGACGATCACATCCTGGGCGACGTCCACCAGACGGCGGGTCAGGTAACCGGAGTCGGCCGTGCGCAGCGCGGTGTCGGCCAAGCCTTTTCTGGCGCCGTGGGTGGAAATGAAATATTCCAAAACGGTCAGGCCTTCCCGGAAGTTCGCCTTAATCGGCAGGTCGATAATCCGGCCGGAGGGATCAGCCATCAGGCCCCGCATCCCGGCAAGCTGGCGGATCTGCTGGATATTGCCGCGGGCGCCGGAATTGGCCATCATATATACCGGGTTAAAGCGGCCAAGCGTTTCATTCAGCGCTTCGGTCACTGTTCTCGTGGCTTCGTTCCAGATTCCGATTACTTTCCGGTAGCGCTCGTCTTCCGTAATCAGGCCGCGGCGGTACTGCAGCTCCACTTTCTCAACCTGCTGTTCGGCGTCCTTGAGAATTTCCTTTTTCCGTTCCGGAATCGTGATATCTTGAATGCCAATGGTTACTCCCGCTTTAGTGGCAAAAGTAAAGCCCAGTTTTTTAATGCCATCCAGCAGTTTGGTGGTGGCTGAAAAACCCAGCTGCCGGTAACAGTCATCAACGACCCTGCTCAACACTTTTTTATCGGCTATCTGGTTAATATACCCTAATTCAGGAGGTATAACCTCGTTAAAAATAGCCCTGCCGACAGTGGTTTCAAGCATGCTTTTATCGGGCATCCGCACTTTTATCCTGGCATGCAGGGAAATAACATTGTTGTAATAGGCCATCACAGCCTCTTCGCGGTCTTTAAAAACCTTCCCTTCTCCCTGTACGCCGGGCTCTTCCACGGTTAGATAGTAGATGCCCAAAACCATGTCCTGGGTAGGTATGGCCACCGGGCGGCCGTCCTTGGGGTTCAAAATATTATTTGAGGAAAGCATCAGCAACCTGGCCTCTGACTGCGCCTCCGCGGACAGGGGCACGTGCACGGCCATCTGGTCGCCGTCGAAGTCGGCGTTATAAGCCGTGCAAACCATCGGATGGATCTGAATGGCCTTTCCTTCCACCAGCGTCGGCTCGAAAGCCTGGATGCCCAGGCGGTGCAAGGTGGGAGCGCGGTTAAGCAGCACAGGATGTTCGCTGATCACATCTTCAAGCACGTCCCAAACCTCCGGGCGCACCCTTTCCACCATGCGCTTAGCGCTTTTAATGTTATGGGCGTGGCCATCATTCACCAGGCGTTTCATGACAAAAGGCTTAAACAACTCAATAGCCATTTCTTTGGGTAAGCCGCACTGGTGGATGTTCAAATCCGGACCGACAACTATAACCGAGCGGCCGGAGTAGTCAACCCGCTTGCCAAGAAGATTCTGGCGGAAGCGTCCTTGCTTTCCTTTCAGCATATCGCTCAGCGATTTTAAAGGGCGGTTGCCCGGGCCGGTAACCGGCCTGCCCCGGCGTCCGTTGTCAATCAAGGCGTCCACAGCTTCCTGGAGCATTCTTTTTTCATTCCTGACGATAATGTCCGGCGCGCCCAGATCCAGCAATCTTTTTAGACGGTTGTTGCGGTTGATCACCCGGCGGTACAGATCATTCAGGTCAGAAGTGGCAAAACGCCCGCCATCCAATTGAACCATGGGACGAAGCTCGGGAGGAATCACCGGAACCACGTCCAGCACCATCCACTCCGGCCGGTTTCCCGATTTGCGGAAAGCCTCCACCACTTCCAGACGCCTGATCGCCCTGATTTTGCGCTGGCCGGTGACGTCTCTCAGCTCCTGGCGAAGCTCTTTGGTCTGTTCCTCCAGGTCGATTTCCTCCAGGAGAATCTTGATGGCTTCAGCGCCCATGCTTGCTTTAAAAACATTGCCATATTTTTCCCTGTGCTCCCGGTACTCCGTTTCAGTAAGCAGCTGCTTTTTGATTAACCCGGTCTCGCCGGGATCGGTGACAATATATGAAACAAAGTACAAAACTCTTTCCAGAGCGCGCGGAGACATGTCCAGCAGCAAGCCCATCCGGCTGGGAATACCTTTAAAATACCATATGTGCGAAACCGGGGCGGCCAGCTTGATGTGACCGAGGCGCTCCCGGCGCACTTTGGAACGGGTCACCTCAACCCCGCACCGGTCGCAAACCACTCCCTTGTAACGGACACGTTTATACTTGCCGCAGTGACATTCCCAGTCACGGGTCGGCCCAAAAATACGCTCGCAGAACAACCCGTCTCTTTCCGGTTTCAAAGTACGGTAATTGATTGTCTCGGGTTTTTTCACCTCACCGCTGGACCAGCTGATGACTTGTTCGGGAGACGCCAGGCCGATGCGGATACGGTCAAAATTATTTAATTCCAGCAAAAGAATCCCTCCTTCTGGAGTTACTCGTCTTCCAGTTCGAAATCATCTTCCTGATAACCTTCATTAAACCCCTCTTCGTCCACATCGTCGTCGTAATCTTCATGATTGACGACTTCAGGCAATTCTTCTTGCTGTATGTCAATACCCAGCTCTTTCGCTGTTTCAGTGATATCCTCTTCGACTTCTTTAATTTCGATCTCCCGGTCGTCTTCAGACAATACCCTGACGTCCAGCCCAAGGCTCTGCAGTTCTTTTATCAGTACTTTAAAGGACTCCGGCACACCTGGTTCCGGCACATTTTCCCCTTTGACGATGGACTCGTAAGTTTTTACCCGGCCGACCACATCGTCCGACTTCACGGTCAGGATCTCCTGCAGGGTATAGGCCGCGCCATAAGCCTCCAGCGCCCACACCTCCATCTCGCCGAAACGCTGTCCGCCAAACTGGGCTTTACCGCCCAGCGGCTGTTGGGTAACCAGCGAGTAAGGTCCGGTGGAACGCGCGTGAATCTTGTCGTCCACCAGGTGGGCCAGTTTTAGCATATATACGTAACCCACTGTTACCGGGTTGTCAAAAGGTTCTCCCGTGCGCCCGTCATACAGCTGCATCTTGCCGCTCTCAGGCAGTCCCGCTTCCTTTAGTTTATCAAGAATGTCCTTTTCCGAGGCCCCGTTGAACACCGGCGTGGCCACATGGTAGCCCAGCGCCTTGGCGGCCCATCCAAGGTGCGCCTCCAAAACCTGCCCGATATTCATCCGGGAAGGCACGCCCAGGGGGTTCAGGACTATTTCTATCGGTGTGCCGTCCGGCAGAAAAGGCATATCCTCTTCCGGCAAAATGCGGGCAATAACACCTTTATTGCCGTGGCGTCCGGCCATCTTGTCGCCTTCGGAAATTTTCCTTTTTTGGGCGATATACACTCGCACCAACTGGTTCACGCCGGGCGGCAGTTCATCTCCGTTATCCCTTGAAAAAACCTTTACATCAACAATTTTACCTGCTTCACCGTGCGGCACTCTAAGGGAGGTATCCCTTACCTCACGCGCCTTTTCGCCAAATATGGCCCGCAAGAGACGTTCCTCGGCGGTCAATTCGGTTTCCCCCTTGGGCGTGACCTTGCCGACCAGGATGTCGCCGGGCCGCACTTCCGCGCCCGCCCGGATAATCCCCCGCGAGTCCAGGTCTTTCAAAATCTCCTCGCCGACATTGGGAATATCCCTGGTGATCTCTTCGGGACCCAACTTGGTGTCGCGGGCGTCGCATTCATATTCTTCTATATGAATCGACGTAAAGAAATCCTCCTTTACCGCCTTCTCGCTAACCAGGATGGCATCTTCATAGTTATAACCTTCCCAGGGCATAAAGGCCACCAGGATATTCCGGCCAAGCGCCAGCTCACCGTAGTCGGTGGAAGGGCCATCGGCGATCACCTGGCCCGCTTCCACACGGTCACCCCGCTGTACAATGGGTTTTTGGTTGATGCACGTGCCCTGGTTGGAGCGGGTAAACTTCAACAGCTTGTATTTGTCAATGCCGGCCGGCCGGTAAACCAGATTCAAATCGACTGCTATCGAAAAGGTCTTGATTCCTTTACGCTGCAGGCTATCCAAATCCCCCTTGTTTATTATTTTATCTTTTTTAATGTGAATTTCTGCCTTGTCAGGCGCATAAATATCTTTCAAGGCCCTGATTTCTTTTATTTGAGGCACATGGTATTTTTTTTCATCCATTACTTGTGAAACAGGGATATTATAAATTTTCAGCCGGTATAATGTCTGTCTCATATGAGCAGGGATTTCTTCCAGCAGCCCTGTTCTCTTCAGCATTTCAACCACGGCTTCGGTAATTATATCGCCCTTTCTGGCCAGTGTTTCATTTGTTTCGCTAGAAATATCATAGGGCCATGTTCCCTCATACCTGGCGTCCGTCTTAACAATAATGTCGTTCGCGGTTACTTGCTCAATAATACCCGGATTTTTGGCAATCACCACCACCCCGGAATCCCTGGCGGCCTTATATTCAATCCCGGTGCCGACCAGGGGCGCCTGCGTTTTTAATAAAGGAACAGCCTGGCGCTGCATGTTTGCTCCCATCAAGGCCCGGTTTGCGTCATCATGTTCCAGAAACGGAATTAACGCCGTTGCTATACTGAATACCTGTTTTGGCGACACATCCATAAAATCCACCCGGTCGGCGGGAACTACCACAATTTCCGGAGAGCGGGCATTGACCCGGTTTTCCTGGAAATGACCTTCCTCATCCAACGGCGCGTTGGCCTGGGCTATAACGCAGCCCTCTTCTTTATCCGCGGTTAGATAAACTATCTCATCGGAAACCCGTTTGTTAGCCTTATCAACCTTGCGATAAGGCGTTTCAATAAAGCCAAGCGGGTTAATCCTGGCATAAGTGCTGAGTGAGCCGATCAGGCCGATATTGGGACCTTCAGGTGTCTCAATCGGACACATCCGGCCATAGTGTGAATTGTGGACGTCACGCACTTCAAAACCTGCCCGTTCCCGTGACAAACCACCCGGTCCGAGCGCGGAAAGACGCCGCTTATGGGTCAGCTCGGCGAGCGGGTTGGTCTGATCCATAAACTGGGATAGCTGACTTGACCCGAAGAACTCTTTAATGGCGGCGACTACCGGGCGGATGTTAATCAATACCTGCGGGGTAATCACATCCACATCCTGAATGGTCATTCTCTCGCGGACCACCCGCTCCATTCTGGACAAACCAATCCGGAACTGATTCTGCAGCAACTCGCCAACCGAACGCAAGCGGCGATTGCCAAGGTGATCGATATCGTCCACATGACCTTCCGATCTCACCAGACCCAACAAGTACTTAACTGTCTCAATAATGTCTTCCCTGGTCAGTTCCCTGATAAATTCACGTTCTTTGGGCAATTCTTTTTTCAGATAAGGATCAAACTCGGTTTCCCCTTTGGCGTTTTCACCATAACGGTAAAGAATGCCATGCTGCAGTTTTTCCTGAATCTTGTAACGGCCGACATTAGCCAAGTCATAGCGTTTAGGGTCAAAAAACAACGCTTCCAAAAGCGATCTCGCGCTTTCAACCGTAGGCGGCTCCCCGGGTCGCAAGCGCTTGTAGATCTCCACCAGCGCCTCTTCTTCAGTGTCGCAATTATCCCGGGACAAGGTTTCCTGAATACTTTTATCCTCGTTGAAGAGTTCGTTAATCACCATGTTGGTGCTGTAGCCAAGCGCGCGCACCAGAACGGTTGCCAATATCTTCCTGGTGCGGTCAATCCTGACAAAAATATGGTCGTTGACATCAGTTTCAAATTCCAGCCAGGCGCCCCGGTTGGGTATTATAGTGGCCGTGTAGAGCTTTTTACCGGTCGGATCGATAATTTCATTAAAATAGACACCGGGCGAACGGACCAACTGGCTTACTATCACCCTTTCGGCCCCGTTGATAATGAAAGTGCCCTTTTCGGTCATTAGAGGGAAATCTCCCATAAAGACTTCCTGTTCTTTGACCTCCCCGGTTTCTTTATTGATTAATCGCACCTTGACCCGCAAAGGAGCGGCAAAGGTTACGTCCCTTTCTTTGCACTCCTCCACTGAGTATTTCGGATCACCGAGGGTATAGTCTAAAAACTCAAGAACCAGGTTTCCGGTAAAATCCTGGATAGGAGATATATCATGGAAAACCTCTCTTAACCCCTCTTTTAAAAACCAATCATAGGAATTGCGCTGGACCTCAATAAGGTTGGGCAGTTCCAAGACTTCTTTCAGTTTACCGAAACTCTTTCGGCCTCTGCCCCCCACCTTCTCGGGATAAATCATCTAGCGCCTCACACCCCCGTCCCCAAATAAGAAAAATATTTACCGGCCATTCAGCAAAAAAACGCAAATACCGCTAGCGTGTCCTTTATCCACAAATCCCCGGAGGGGATTTTAACGATATGTTTAAACCGAAACAATGAAAAGCAAGGCTTTGTTTTTCTTTACAATACCTCGCTTTATACAAAATCAGACTATCTTAAATATTATTGCCATAATAATACAATAAAATACTTTGCTCTACAGAACCATTACCCACCCGTACACATATTAACAATCTATGCAATAAATATAGTAGATATTTAATGACATTTTTAAATTTTAGCACATCATATAATGTTTGTCAAGGAATTATTTGAAGAAAAGCAGCAGGAGCCAGGAGTCAGCATTCAGAATCTCATTCTGACTCCTGGCTCTTAACTCCTCCTGAGCAGTTGCATCTCCTTAACGGCAACCACTAAAAAGGGGCCGGAGCCCCTTTTGTGTTGCTTCCAGCTGTCTACTTGATTTCCACAGTGGCGCCGGCTTCGGTGAGCTTGGCTTTTATTTCTTCGGCCTCTTGTTTGTTAATCTTCTCTTTGACCGCCTTGGGCGCCGCATCGACCAGATCCTTGGCTTCTTTCAGGCCAAGAGCGGTGATTTCCCTGACAACCTTAATCACGTTAACCTTTTTATCGCCAATAGCGGTAAGAATTACATCAAATTCAGTCTGCTCCTCGACTTCAGCGGCGGCTGCGGGAGCTGCTCCAGGGGCGGCGGCAACAGCCACCGGGGCGGCGGCGCTAACCCCGAACTCCGTCTCAAAAGCTTTGACCAATTCGGACAGCTCCAGAACAGTCATGCCTTTTACTGCTTCAAGAATCTCTTGCACTTTAGACATTTGCGTAAACCTTCCTTTCAATTAAGAAATCTTTTAATATTTTCAGGTGTTTAGAATTAAGCAGTCGGTCTTCAGAATATTTCGCTCCGATTAACCATCATCTCATGCTGACTCCCGGCTTCTGAATTCCGAATCCTGAGTCGTGGCATAATCCGGCTAAGCTTCACCGGCGCGCTGCTGGCGAACCGCCTCCAAAGTGTAAACAAAACTGCGGATAGTTCCTTGAAGTACACCTGCAAAACCATAAAGCGGGGTTTGCATGCTACCCAGTATCTTAGCCAGAAGCACCTCACGCGGGGGTAAATCAGCCAGATTTTTAATACCCTTGGCGTCGATGACTTTTCCTTCCAGAATCCCGGCCTTAATATCCATCTTTTTAGTTTCACGGATAAAATCGACAAGTATTTTGGCAGGCGCCACCGGATCTTTGCCAAAGGCAATCGCCACGGGACCCTCCAGGTACTGTTCCACACCCTCAACGCCAAGGCGTTTGGTAATTAAACCGGTCAGGGTATTCTTCGCCACCTTTAATTCACAACCTGCTTCCCGCAGCTTCCGGCGCAGTTTTGTGGCCTCAGAGACATTCAAGCTACGGAAATCGGCAAAGATCGATACTGTAGAGCCTTCAAATTTTTCTTTTAACTCTGAAAGAATTTCTTCCTTTTTTTCTTTGGTGATAGGCACTCTTTGATAACACCTCCCTTCTGAGCGGTTGGTAGTTAGTAGTTGGCAACCAAATATTCTAACAACCAACAACAGACAACCAACAACCAAAATGGCCTCTGCAGACAGAAACACAGAGGCCACGTTATTTATACGCGGGGGAAAAGGCCTCGGCCGGCGGCTTTTCTAGGCCATTATGCAAATTGCACCGGCTGTCTACAGCTTATTATTTATTTTTTAGGTAAGCCCGCAGGCCGCCATATCTATAATCATATGGAACGCTAGAGAGAAGCTTTTTGGGTATTAACCCTTACTCCCGGCCCCATGGTAGACGACAAAGAAATGCCTTTGAGGTACTGGCCTTTAGCCGAAGCAGGCTTGGCCCTGTTCAGGACATCTAGCAAAGTGCGCAGGTTTTCCTGCAGCGCTTCGACGCTGAACGAAACCTTACCGATCGGAGCATGAATAATACCTGCCTTATCCACCCTGTACTCGATTTTACCAGCCTTTACTTCCTGCACGGCCCGGGTGATGTCAAAGGTGACGGTTCCGGTCTTGGGATTGGGCATCAGGCCGCGGGGACCCAGAATCCGTCCCAGCTTGCCCACGGTCCCCATCATATCCGGGGTTGCGATAGCCACATCAAACGCCAGCCAGCCTTCTTGCTGAATTTTAGCCACCATATCTTCCGCACCTACAAAATCAGCGCCTGCTTCTTCAGCTTCCTTAGCTTTATCGCCTTTTGCAAACACCAGCACGCTGCGTGTTTTGCCTGTTCCATGCGGCAGTACAACCGCGCCACGCACTTGTTGATCGGCATGCCGCGGGTCCACACCCAGACGGATGGCTACCTCAACAGTTTCATCAAATTTTCCGGGGGCTGTTTTTTTTACCAGCGCAAGCGCCTCGGCCGGTTCATAAGCCGCGCTGCCGCCAATTTCCTTTAATGCGCTTAAATACTTCTTCCCATGTTTTGGCATTATGTTTTTCCTCCTTGTGGTTTTAGCGGAAATGTTTCCTCCCACTTACCCTACGCATTAACTTGTCAACCTTCTACGATCTCAATACCCATGCTGCGGGCAGTGCCCTCAACCATCCGCATCGCCGCCTCCACATCGGCGGCGTTTAAGTCGGGCATCTTTATTTCAGCAATCTCACGGACTTTAGCGCGAGGGAGTTTCGCAACCTTTTTGCTGTTAGGTTCACCGGAAGCCGTTTCAATCCCCGCCGCCTTCTTTAGCAGGACGGCCGCAGGCGGAGTTTTGGTGACAAAAGTAAAGGAACGATCTTCAAAAACAGTAATCTCCACCGGGATGATCAAACCCGCTTGAGCAGCGGTACGCTCATTATATTCCTTTACAAAAGCCATGATATTTACTCCGTGCTGTCCCAGAGCCGGCCCTACCGGCGGCGCCGGGGTGGCTTTGCCTGCCGGAACTTGCAGTTTTATTATGGCAGACACTTTTTTCGCCATCTGCATCCACACCTCCTGTTCAATAGTTATGATGTTTTCTCTATCTGACTAAAATCCAGTTCAACCGGGGTTTCCCGTCCAAACATGGAGATTAATACTCTTATTTTTTGTTTTTCCGTGTTGACATCTTCAATTATCCCGATAAAGTTTTCAAACGGGCCGGAAATTACGCGGACATTTTCACCTACGGAAAGAGTAATCCGCGTCCGCGGCTCGTCAACTCCCATCCTTCTGATAATCTGCCTGGCCTCGTCGTCATTCAAAGGGATAGGTTTTGAACCTGAACCCACAAAACCTGTCACTCCGGGGGTGTTGCGCACGACATACCAGGAATCGTCGGTCATAAACATCTCCACCAGCACATACCCCGGAAAAACCTTCCGCTTGGAGATTTTCTTTTTGCCGTCCTTTATTTCAATTTCATCTTCCATCGGCACGAGTATGCGGAAGATCTTCTCTTCCATACTCATTGAATCGATCCGTTTTTCCAGGTTTGCTTTTACCTTATTCTCATAACCGGCATAGGTATGTACGACATACCACTTCTTCACCATAAAATACAAGGGACCTTTTTCTTAGTCTTAGGTCCCTCACCCCCTTAAAGAAAAATTATCTTGGCAAAAACTGTCCCAGGACCCTACTCATAATTTCGTCAAACAACCAAATCAAACTGCCTACGATTACTACCGCCAATAATACCACCGCAGTATATGCAACAACCTCCCGGCCGTTAAGCCAATGGACCTTTTTTAACTCATTCAGCACTCCACGCAGAAACTTCTTTATCTGTTCAACCCGGTTCACTTTGTCTTTTCTGACAATAATCTTGCCGGCATCCTTTTTTACCAACACTTTCTTTTCCTTGCTGGCCGCATTTTCTTTGCTGGCCGCAATTGTATTCTTTGACTGCTCTTTCGGGCTGGTTTCTTTTTTGTAAGTCTTTTTTTTATTGTTGCTATCTTGTTTTTTCATCAATGCCATAAAACGCCACATCCTTAACTTTTATCTCAAACGCGCCCGACCTGAAATAATACCGGCGTATACCATCAGACCAGAATGCGGCTGTGATTTCAAAAGATAGCCGTTAGCTACCTGGTTTCCTTATGCAAGGTATGGGTCTGGCAAAACCTGCAGTACTTCTTCATTTCGATCCTGCCGGGATCGTTTTTCTTATTCTTCATGGTAGTGTAATTTCTACGTTTACACTCAGTGCAAGCTAATGTAACACCTACTCTCACAAAAGCCACCTCCCCCAAAACTAAAAAAAAATTCTACCCCTTTTTGAGAATTAACCTTACTGAATTTATCACAATTAAATGACCGTGTCAATAGCTTCCCCGCACACCCTAGTCGTATTTTAACAAACTTTCTGGCTTATTATACCATGTGTTGTCTTTATCATCATCACGGGCGGCAAGCGGGAAAAACATGATTCCCCAAATGAAAAATAAAAACCAGTGATCATATCACCGGTTTTTTCTTTGGTAGCGGCGCAGGGACTTGAACCCCGGACACCACGGGTATGAACCGTGTGCTCTAACCAGCTGAGCTACGCCGCCATATTAAGACATTAAAAATAATATCAAAAACCAAATTCCCTGTCAAGCAGAACGATTATTATTTAACCTTTCCTACCTCGTGGCAGTTCTGTTTCTTCCTAATTTTAAGACCAAAAGACGACAAAGGCATAAAGAAAAGAGCCCGAAGGCTTTTTAATGTTTTACTTGTAACTTTTAAATTTCTTAATTAATTTTTCCCAAATATCATATTTCATCATTGGTGTGCATAATTTACAATTTTCAGGATACATAAGACTCAAACAATTAAACTCCTGATTATTTAATGCTTTTTCCGTTCAGTAAAATCCTTCCTTCTTTTCATTAAAATCAAATTCAATCTTCACGTTCTTGTTAACTCTATCGCAATAAAATCTCATTGCATTTTTCATACCTATGACCATTCCTTTCTGCGAAAGGCACAAAACGGGATGAAACCGTCGGCCCTTGCTGAAGTTTGTTGTACAATATCAGCGAGGATACCGGCATACTACA
>JGI12104J13512_1001928_pt1 | contig 14002 bp, 16 predicted proteins | sample TerdegcTABiofilm_FD_13512 | JGI IMG/M metagenome (IMG submission 13512)
TACCTGGCGGCCCGCCTGTGGCGCTCCGCCGGCATAAAAGCGCTGGAGATGGACGGGGAAACAGTTTTTATGGAAATCAACCCGGCCGTGAGGCTGGGGGGGTATGCCCTGGCGGCGGGCGATGGCGAGGTGATGCTGAATAAGTCTCCTGTGTCACCCGGCAGCCTGCCACCCGGCTTTGAAGTGAGCGCGGTGGTAAATCCGGTTGACCAGAAGATCCGGCAGGTGCAGGCCGGCTGCATTGAGCGGGAAGGAGTTGTTCTGGCTGCCGGTTATGAAAAAGGGGAGAAGAAACTCTACTTGGCCGGCGGCGGGGTTTACCGGGTCTCGCCCCAAGCGGTTTATTCTTATGAGGACAGCTATGCCAATGTTGACGCCGAGGACATGCCCTTCGGCACCGGTGCGCTGGAAGAACTGGAGGAAGTCCTGCCCGGTATGCCGGTGCTCCTGCGCCTGGCGCCCTCCACCGGCGAGGTGCAGTACCTGGCCGTGAAGCGCCTGGTTGCGCTCGGCACTGTGAGCGAGATCGATGCCGCCGTCGGCGAAGTCAGGATGGAGAGCGGGGCTTCCTACCGGATCTTTCCGGGGGCGCCGGTAAAGAAAGACAGGAAGGCTGCCGCTCTGGACGTGATAAAGCCGGGTGATCAGGTGGCTGCCGTGCTCCTGCCGGATACCCGCGAGGCCATCGGTCTGGTTGCCTACAGCAGCGTCCTGTACGGGAAGGCAATCGTCTTTACCAGTAAGGACAGGACCCTTTATTTCCTCGACGATAACGGCCGCTACCGCTCCCACTACCTGCCCCGGGACGCCGTCGTCTACCGCTGGGGCGTCAGGACCACAACGGACGCCTTAACCGCTGGCAGCCGAGTCAGGGTTACTACCGACCCGGAAGGAAAAGAAGTATGGCGGCTCGATATCGCGGATACATTTGTTGATAAGGGTGTATTTGCGGGATATGACGCGGCCGCCGGTATAGTCACAACCCGGGAGGGCAGGCAGTATCGTATATCAAATGCGTCACGCTTTTATAAAAACGGCTATCCTGTGCTGCCGGAGGATCTCCGGGCGGGCGAGCAGGTGGAAGTTGAGTATGTCGTGGCTCCACCGCCTACCGGCAACGTGCTGGTGTTGGTGAACAGCAGCACCACTGCCAGGCCGCCGCTGCTTCTGGCTTCCGCCGCGCCCCTGCCGGACAGATTGGTGGTAGCCGGCAGGACCGGCACTAATATAGAGGTCTTCATGTGGATGAAAGGGGGCTCCAATCAGAAGATCCCCGTAGACGAGTCCGGGAGGTTTAATTTTTCTCTGCAGCCTGACAATGATGGAGGGGGATATGACTTCACCTTGGTAGCTGTGGACCGGCGCACCGGCGGCGTGGCAGGGAGGCAGGTGTCCCAGGCCGTGATCGGACTGAGGGGTGGTTATAATGCCGCCGTTTTAGACGCTGTTTCTAAGGCTGTAGGGCGGATAAGCGCAGATGTTTTGCCGGACAGGGCCGGGGCAGGCTATTTGCCCGAAGCGCCGCTTATGCGGGCGGAAGCGGTTGAAGCCCTGTCAGGGCTGCTTAACTGGCCGGAAACCAGTGAATGGCCTCTGATGTTTAATGATGCGGAGGACATTCCGGCGGCGTTCAGCCCGGCTGTAGCTGAGGCGCGGGCGCGGGGGATTGTCAAAGGCTATCCCGACGGCAACTTCCGGCCGGCGGCTGCACTCAGCCGCGCCGAGGCCGCTGTCATCTTTGCCGCAGTACTGAGCGATCTGGGATTGGAGGTTGAAGCAGACCCGGCCCTGCCCTATTCGGATACAGCCGGCATACCGTCCTGGGCAGCCGGGGCAGTTGCCGAAACCACTGCTGTGGGTCTTTTCCGCGGCCGAACGGACGGCAGCTTTGCGCCTGATGGCCCGGTAACGGCAAATGAAATGGCGGTTCTCCTGGAGCGGCTCCTGGCTGTTTGCGAGGACGCCTGGAAGAAGTAACCTGATAATTTATAGAGATGTTGAAAACCTGCCTTTGAGGTAAAAATTAGCGGCAATTGATTGCTGCTTTTCTTTTTATTAACATTTATCACTTATGCGGAAGCCATTCCAAATTGACCAGACTCAAGGCTTTTTTAAACTCGGGATCACCCGTCACGACCGGGGCTTCCAGGGACCGGGCCAGGGCTATTGCAAAACAATCAGCAAAAGCAATAGCGCATTGTGCTTTTATTTCCGCAGCGTTTAAGGCTTGTTCTTTGGTTACTTCTGCTATCCGGATCGGGAGCGCTTCAATGGCCAGGAGCAGAGAGCGTTTACCTTCCATCCCGGCTTTCCTTTGAGTTATATAAGCTGTTTCACCGAGGTTGACGGCCGACAGGAAAAGGTTTACGTCCCCGGTTTCTGCGTCCACCAGCAGCTTTTCCACTTGCTCAGCGCCGGCTTCATTCTGAAAGTAAGTCAGCATCGCGTAACTGTCCAGCACGTAGTTCCTCAATGCCCGACTCCTCTTTTCGCTCCTTAATCAACTCCTGTACAAGCTGGTGTTCCTTCAGCATTCCCCTGAAGGCCCTGGCCGGGTCTGTCGGCAGCGGCACTATTAAGAGGCCATTGTCGCTTTCGGTAATAAGAACTTTGCTCCTGGGCAAGATTTTATAACGCTCACGCAAATGCCTGGGTATAACAATCCAGCCCTTTGATGATACAGAAGCTATCTGAGACATGAAACACACTCCCGGGTTATATGCTTTATTAAAAAGTATAACAGTCGGCGGTATTGTGTCAACGGCCGTTTTCATGTCGCGGCCCCCGCAATTCCTCTATTATATCTGCTGTGGACTTGTAAAGTGGGGGATGGTATAGCCCGCCTGTTTTAGTCCGGCCGGCCAACTGCAGCCAGCCCGTATTGTTTAAAATGGCGGTCAAAGGTGAATGCCAGTTCAATTCCATGCCGTTGCATTACGGCAAAACTCGTGGCGTCAGTTAAAGAGAAGTCTTTGTCCTCGTACCGCTTGATAATTTCAATAGCGTACTTTTCATCGCCGGGGGTCACAGCGATCAGGTTCCAGTCGAATGTAAGCAGCCACTGTCGGGCGATTTCCCTGCCCAGCCGGGCTAAAATCAAGGCATGGGTTTCCGCGAGGAGGAAGTTGGTCATGATGAAAACTGCACCCTGGTTGACCAGTTGCCGCAGAATCCTGTCAGCCGTCTCGTGCCACTGGTCGCGACGATTTAAAAGAGCGAGCACGGCGCTGGAATCCACCAGGACTGTCATTTATCCCGGTCCCCTTCTTCGATGTCCAGGTAACGGTCGTGATTTTCAGCCAGATCCGGCGGACCTTCGCCTTTGCCGATTAAGCTGAAGATAGCGTCCTTATGACTTGCTTTTTTAAAAGGTACGAACTTTCGCAAGATCAACTCCTCGCCATTAACATATACAGCCAGGTGGTCACCTTTTTTGATTCCCAGCAGCTTCCTGGCCGATGCCGGTAAAGTCATTTGCCCTTTTGAAGTTACTTTAACCACCTCAAATTGTTCGCCCACTGCCAACCTTCCTTTCAATGTAAGATAATCTTACGGTTATTTTACCTTAATCTTTGTTTTAAGGTCAAGGAACGCAGTTAACAAGCCGAATAAATCTTAAAAAATAAATCTTAAAAATAAAAACCGGGCCGACTGCCCGGTCATCCATCTGTTGCACTGCTTTATTTATTTTCTTACCGGCCCTCCAGCCACAGCATGATAATGTGCTTGCCGGCCTCTGCCTCCCAGGCCTCGAGCTGCCGCTTGTAAGACGCCGCCTGGGCCTCCAGTTGCTGCCGCTCGGCAGGGCCTGCGGCCGCATTCAACCTGGCTTGCAGGTCGCTGTACTGGACCATGGCCTCGTTGTAAAGGGCGGTGACGTCGCGGCTTTCATCCTGCCTGTCGGTTACCGTTCCCAGTTGGGCCAGTTCGGCAATCATGGCTTTTGCCCGGCCGGTTTCCGCGGCTATCCGGATGACCACTATTTTCTTGCCGCCGCCCTGCTCGGGGAACACCTTCGTTGCCGCGCCGGCGCCGGCCGCCAGGGCCACCGCTTTAGCCCTGGCCTCGGTCAGGTCGCCTACGGCCACCTTCAAGACGGTGCTGGTTATCTTCATGCTGCTGTTCAGCAGGGCCCGCGGTTCGCCGGCGGGAAGCGGTGTTTCAACCGGTGCGGACGTGCTGCCGCCGGAGCCGCCCGGCGCAGCGCTGTTCGCCTCTTTGCCGGTTAAGCCGGGGCTGCCGGCGCCGCTGCCTTTACCGTCGGCGGGCGCAAGGGCTTCCTGGCCGCTGCCCGGCACGCTTGCCTGGCCGGGCGGCCCAACAGGATTTCCGGCGCCTGATGCCGCCTCATTTAACTGGGCGGCGCTGCCTCCGCCACCCGCATCGGTTTTCGCCGGGGTTTCAAAAACGATCATTTTCCCCCCGCCGGCCATTTTCAGCCCGGCGGTGACGCCGGCCGCGCCTCCAGCTATAATCAGCACGGCGGCGGCAGACGCCACGGCCTTGCGCCAGGCCGCCGGCAGCCAGGCCAAAGCAGCCTTCCGTTCAGCCCGCAGCCTGCTCATCACCAGGCCGCACATCTCCGGCGGAGCCTGCGCTTCCTCCCGGCTCAGCTCCCGCAGCGCCGATGCCAGCCTCTCCTGAAGCGCCAGTTCCCGGCAGCAGGCTTCACAGGCTGCCAGGTGTTCCGCCAGGGCGGCCTCCTCATCTTTTGAAAGCTCCCCGTCCAGGTGGAGCGATATTAAAAGCTGTGTTTCGCGGCAGTCCACTTGCCGTCACCTTCTCCCCTTACCCGCGGGCAGGGACTCCCCGTTCTCCCGCGCAAGTTCCGTCATCCGCCGCTTCATCGCCTCGCGCGCCCGGCTGAGCCGGGACTTTACCGTGCCCAGCGAGCAGCCGAGCAGGCGCGATACCTCTTCATAGCTGTAACCTTCAATTTCCCGCAGCACCAGCACCGCCCTGTGTTCCTCCGACAGGCTGTCCAGCGCAACCCGCACCAAGCCGCGGAACTCCTTTTCCTCCAGCGCCTGGATCGGGTCGCCGTCCTCTGCCGCCACCTCGCGTTCTATCTCTCCACCGTCACTGCCCCGGTACGGCTCATCCAGGGAAACCAGCGGTTGCCCGTTTTTTTTTCGCTTCAAATTCAGCCACACGTTAACGGTAATGCGGTGCAGCCAAGTGCCGAAGTCAGCTTCGTTGCGAAAGCCGCCCAGCCCCCTGTAAGCTCTGATAAAAACCTCTTGAGCTAGGTCCTGCGCGTCGTCACGGTTGCCTGAAAGATGGTTGCAAAGGGCATATACCTTATTTTGGTACAGGCGCACCAGTTCCTCGAAGGCAGAAAGGTCGTTGTTTTGCGCCTTTTTTACCAGTAAACCGGTATTATCCACGGGAAGCAACTCCTGATAGCAGGGAAAACCTCCCGTTTTACCTGTTAGACACAGGCAGGCCGGCAAAAGTTCCGGCTCCGGGAGGCCCCGTATGACTTTTTACAAATATTATACGCGCCGGAGACGGCGTAAAGGGGGTGCAACCGCTCCGCCGCGCCCCCTCTATAGTACCACAGGCCGTTCCCCGGGTGCAATCCGGGTATAATTTTACCTGAAAGATATTGGTGTCAACGGCCGTCTTCATGTCGCGGCCCCCGCTCATGAACGGGCTAAAATCTCTTCCGGTGTTTGGGCCAGAATACCTTCAAACCTGGAAAAATCTTTTATATTATAGGTGCAGAGGAGAGAAACGCCACACGCCTTCATTTGGGCTACCAGATATGCGTCAAAAATATCGGCACCCTTAGTTTTTAGACTGATTTCCTTCAAAAGATCAAACGACTTAAGGCCGCCGTCAATTACCGGAAAAATTGCCCTTAAGGCATTAACCTGTTTCCATGCTGTTTCCGGCTCCAATGGTCTGGTAACCCGCCGGTGGTCCGTTACTATAGCATAAAACTCAAGCAATACTTGTACCGACAGCACGCTGTCAATGTTTTTTTGTTGAACGGCTTCAACAAATTTCCGGCTGGCTGTATGCTGTGGAGCGTCTGTATTGATGGCGTAAACCAGGACATTTGTATCCGTCAGGATCAATATTTTAACCCTCTTTCGTAAATTTCCGCCCGCCGGGTTCCCTTTATTTGCCCCAGGCTGAATTTTCCCAGGGCAACCTGCATTTCCGGCAAATAATGTTCGAGAGCCTCCAAAACAAGCTCATTCTTAGGGCGCCCGGTTGCTTTTGCAGCTTCCTCCAGGGAAGCTATAAGACGATGCTTTTCCTTGGGCACATATATATTGAGCTGCATAATGAATCACCCCTAGTTCATCATAATCCAGTCTCTATAGATAGTCAATATACAGTTTGCCTTTATTAAAAATTTTTTTCAGGTGGTGGAACTTTTGGAGCTGGCTGGCTGTCTAATTAGTCAGGTAGCAATGGAGGAAAAGGGAGGCTTGCGGGCAGGAAATTGCCTGTCCGTGTAGAATATGTCTCTTGCCCCATTGACCTGCCGGTTCATGAGGGTAATTACCAGAAATGCAGCAGGGGATGCATTACATTTGCAGCAAAATCTCTCAATTGAACATTTCACAAAGGGGGGATGCGGGAAAAGCTGTTATCATCCCGGCGGCATGCGGGCCTCTGCCGGGAGGTGGCGACAAAGGCCCGGAAGAGTAATTTTTAAGGAGGGAAATAGGTGAAAACCAGAAGGAAAATTATTCACATTTTAGTTACCCTGTCTTTCCTGCTGACCTTGCTGGTGCCCATGGTCGGCCCGGCTTCGGCGAAAAGCTTGAACAGCGTAGACAAGGTTCTCACCGTAGCTGATGATGCTACTATTTCTGCTTCAAGTGCTCCTGTACTGACCATTAAAGAAGATGAGGACTTTACGAATCACTTTAAAGTAAATGATACTTTTAGGTTGGTTCTGCCAAACAGCAATGTTGATTGGCATGAATATGACGTTAAGATTAATGGGCAGTCTGTAAAGTGTACTGTATACGCAGTCAAGAGGACTGACCAAGTTTTGGAAATTACTTTCCCAGATGCAGCTACTTTGGGTACAAATGCACTTGGTGATGGCAAAGTTGACAAGGTTGATGTTACACTGAGCGTTAAATTAGATAATGTGGATGGCAATATCGATGTCAAGGTTGAGCCTCTTGATTCAGCGATTACTGGTGGGTCATACACTTTCCTAGTTGCTGGCGAGGGTGATACCACTGCTGTTGCTGAGAGTGTTGAAACCATCGGCAAAACTGGCACCGGCGGTACCATTAGGATCGAAGAAACTTTCGTTGGTTCCGTGGGTAATGAAAAACAGAGCTTCAGGCTTAAGCTGCCCAGCAATTTTGAATGGAACAACATGACTACCACCGAGATTAGTTTCGCAGGTGGATTTGCTGGATCTACTGAAGTTAGCGTTACTGGTAGCGGTACTTCTGAACTGACGGTAACATTCAATCCCCCTGATGACCGTAGCCAGCGTGGTACTGTTTATGTGACGCCGAAAATCAAAGCAGATAGCGACGCAAGCTATGGTGATATAGAAGTTAGCATTTCCGGCGACGAGTTCAGCGACGACGACGTTATCGTTGCCAAGTACGCTGACTGGGGCGTATCTGTTAAAGTTAAAGAAGTCAAGGAACTGATTGCAGGTAAGTTTGACGATCAAAAGACCGAAAAAATTACCATTGAAGAGAATGTTCCTGGCACTTTCCTTAATGGTCGCGACCTGAACATTGCGTTCCCTGATTGGGTAAAAGTAACCCGGATTTATGACAAGTCTGCTGATATAACTGTTGATTGGCCTAACCTCGATGGTAAAGATAGTGACTTCGACATCAATATTAAAGGAACATCTTCCGGTGATACCGCAAAGATCGAGTTTAAGCTCGAGCTGAGCGTTGAAGCCAACAAGTCAGGCGATATCGAAGCTGTCATCAGCGGTGCCGGCGTGGACGAAACTACTTTGCTGGTTGCCAAGGCTGTTGCACCTGTCAGTGCGAAGGCTGAAACTGTGAAAGACGTAAAGATCGGTGTTCAGGGCCAGGAAGTTCCTGACATCATTATCACCGAGAACATCAAGGAAGCTGTTGAACAAAAAGCAGAAAAGAAACCAGGTGGCGTAACAGGTGAAATCGTTCTTGAACTGCCGACAGGCGTGAAATTTGCAGCAACCCCGAAAGTTGAAGTAACCGAAGGTAACCTCGAATTGAAGGACGATCAAGCCAGGCTGACTGATAATGACACCATTTTCCGTGTTCCTGTGGACAGCGAGAGCACCAAGCCTTCTACCATTAAGATCAGCGGCATCAAGCTGACCCTTGATCGGACTGTGCCGGAAGGAGATCTGCTGGTTAAAGTCAAAGGTTCTGCCTTAGTCGAGAACTATAGGGACGCTGAGGGCTGGCTCAATGGCTCTAACGCTAGTGGTAACTCTAATGATATTGACGCCGGTGAATTCGACACCGCTACTGTCGTCAAGGTGAAGGTTGCCAACTGCGTAACTCCTGCTCCTAAGGATCTGACAGCCACTACAGTGTTCAAAATTGGTGACACCAAATATACCGTTAACGGTGTGGAAATGACCATGGATGTTGCTCCGTACATCAAGGACGACAGGACTTACCTGCCCGTCAGGTACGCCGCCCAAGCTGCTGGCGTTGCTGACAACAACATCATCTGGAACGGAGCTGAGCAAAGCGTCGTCCTCATTAAGGGTGATCGTGTTGTTAAGCTCACCATTGGTAACAACGTAATGATGATCAATGGCATCGCAATGCCGATGGATGTTGCTCCGGAAATTGTGGATCCCGGCCGTACCATGCTGCCGGTCCGCTGGGTTGCCCAGGCCCTCGGCTGCGAAGTCCTGTGGGATGCCGCTACCCAGTCAGTAACCATTCAGTAACCAGTTGGTCATTAAAGGACCGGGTTCCTTCGGGAACCGGTCCTTTTTATTGGTTCTTTTTATTTTAGTTGCCAATTTGCATAAGATTTTCCTTGACGTTAATGTTAAGTAAAAGTATACTTTTATTAGTGGATAATTAACATGATTAACTAAATCTTTAAGGGGTGGTGCCATTTGAAGAAGATTTTGATGATTCTTATTTTTTCTTTTTCAATTCTCTCTGCTTCTGTTGCCTGGGCCAAGGAACCCGCGACGCCTGAGTTTACCATTGAGAAAGCTATACAAGAGGCACTGCTTCATAGCGCAGCTATAAAAAGTGCAGAATACGACGTTGATAGAGCTTATGAAGTCAGGCAGTTTGCCTCGGATAAATTGGAGTTTGTGCCGGTGGGACCAGCGGATTCGGATGTGCTACGGCCGTTTTACGCGCTGAAACAGGCGGATATCAACTGGCAGATGTCGAGGAAGGCACTGGATATTCAAAAGGACGCTGTAGAAATATCAGCCCGGAGTTCTTATAATGCAATTTTACAGGCACAAGCCAAGGTAAAAACATGCGAAGCTAGCCTTAAAAGCGCTGAAAAACAGCGTATTTTGGCAGCAGCAAATTTCAGGGTTGGCCTGATTAATCAGCAAGCGCTGTTGTCGGCTGAAACAAATTTGGCTAATGCCAAGGCGGAGCTGGAAGCAGCAAAAAAGTCACTGGACGATGCTTACCAGAAGTTTAACCAGTTGGTTGGCCTGTGGCCCGAAGACAGGCCTGTATTAACAGAAGTTCCAGATTTCGAAAAACTAACTGTTTATGACTTGGATTCCTACATAGAGCGCACCCTGGAGGAAAACCCTAACTTGTGGTTGGCAAAGGAAAAAGTAGATTTAGCCAAGACGATGTTGGGGACTTATGACTTTACGAACCCTGCAGAACCATATAAGGCAAAGCAACTGGATGTTGACAAGGCGATCATTTCGGCCTCCGACGCCCGGGACCAGGCCAGAAAATCGCTGAGATCGTTATATTATACTGTAACAGGGCTTGAGGAGCAGTATGCGCCGGCCACTGAGCAGGTAAGGATGGCCGAAGAAAACCTTCGCGTAATTAAAATAAAATTTGAAGTAGGCATGGCAACGAGTGCGGAAGTAGCACAGGCAGAATCAGCCCTGGCGCAGGCAAAACAGCAGGTGCTGGACATCGTATGTCAGCATGATATTCTTAAGCTGGCTTTTAGCAAGCCTTGGGCCTACGCATCAACTGCATCTTAATAATCATAATTTAAGAAAGACTGAAAATGATAAGAAGGGCTTTAGAATTCCTAAGCCCTTCTTATTTTTATTTGAGATTTAGTTTTCTTTTACCTGATACTCAATAACCACAGTTTGTGTAGGTTCATCCCATGTTACTATAGCTCCGAAGGCTTCCGCCACCCACCGCGCTGGAAGCATAAGGCGCCCGTTGTTGACTTGAGGAAGCACATCCATTAGGACAGGCTTGTCATTAATCATGAGAACCGCCTTGCTGGGCGTTAGTTTCATTACAGTACCGTTTTTTGTAATGGTGACTTCGTTAGTAATGCTATCCCAATGAATGCCCGAATCGTTGATGCCCAGTGCATAAGCTAAATATCGGACGGGCACATAGGTCCTTTCGTTGAGGACGTAAGGTACAGCGTCCATCAGCCATGTGCTTGAGCCTATCGTGTATTTTGGTTGACCGATTTTAAATTTGGCGGTAACAGTCCTAAAATTGACGGGTGGTTCCTTATAGGTGACTTTATAAACACCACTTTCCGTTCCTGCGAAAATTTTATTATTTGGCAGGATAATAATATTGTTAAGCTTACTTTCGTCCAGCTCGATATCGATGCTGCCCCATTCCAGGCCGCGATTGATCGATTTGAAAATATGTCCTTTTCGGTCAGCCGCGTACACTGTTTTGTCTGACACGTAGTTGGGAGAAAAAGCGATGCTTACAAGCTCATTATTGCCTTCAATGCCGCTCATGCACCGGTTCCAGTACTCTCCTTCATCTGTTGACTGGTAAATTCCACTCCGGTTCATTATGGAGAAAACTGTTTGGTCCCGCGTGTAGTTGGGGGATATATAAAAGTTATCAAACTCATAAGTTTTATTCAGTCGTTCCCACTTAGAACCGAAATCTTTTCCTCTACCTCCAAAACCCGTTTTATCCTCTCTTGTAAAGACTAAGCCATCCGGGGTGTCGACCAGGACTGTACTTCCGTAATTATACCCGGTGTCACTCCATGAAAGCCCATGGTTGTCCGATAGCAGAAGCTGCCAAAGGCTACTGGTTTTGTAAGGTTTGCCAACAATGATATTTCCGTTAGACAGCAAAGAGAAAGATTTTGTGTTTGACGGAACATCGCATACCTTTTCCCATCTTTTTTCTGATGTTTGAAACTTATAAATGGCCAGTGCCTGATCTGACGAACTTTGAAGAGTGTATATGGACTTATCATTGCTAATTTGCATGTGCCAGACAGGCATAGTATTGATTTTGGTCCATGTTTTACATTCGTCAGTGCTTTGGTAGACGTCAGTTCCGGCTAAAGAGTAAATCGTCTTGTCTTCTTCATAGTTCGGCGACAGATAAAGGGTCATATTCATGTCTATTCCAATCTTGTCCCAGCGATATGCGGCGTTCGCCTGACTGCAAGTTATAAAAAAGATAAAACTACAGAAAATGAAGAAAAAGAATAAATTTTTAAACCTCTTCAATATAAAATACCTCCTTAAAAGTTTTGGCAAAAGTTCTATTGAGTATATATCACCTCCTTATATTTCCTGCCCCTTTTAGTATATTATAATGCACGTTTTAATCCATGGATACCCAGGCTTTCATTTATAATTTATTCCTGATTGATAAATTCTCTTTAAGCATTATTAACCAGGCAAACCGGGGGAGGTATTGGCTATTCTGCTGTCGAAATACCCCAAAAAGCGTTTAAAGGGGCAGGAAGTGCTGAATAAAACCATCGGAGCAATCGCATTTCTGGCTTCTCTTTTGTTCTTTTTAGCCCTGTCCCATTATACGAACGAATGGTACGTCTACCACCAGATGGGGTTCGACAGCCTTTTCCGGTTCGAGGACGACGCCCACGTGAAGGGCGAAGTCCTGGATTTATATGCAGAATACGTAGCCAAGCAAAAAGGGTACAAAATCGCGGTAGTCGGCGACTCGGTCGTCCAGGGCTTAAACGTACCCGGAAGGGGCCAGACCATCACCGCCCACCTGAAGGAAGAGCTGCTGGGCAGCTACCTGCCGGAGGCCAGGGTGTTTAACTTCGGCCTCCCCGGGGGGCGACCGGCCGACCTCTTCATGACGGTGAAAAAACTGCACTAGGCCGGGGCTGTGCAGCTGTTTGTCATCAATATTTCTTACCCTTTCTTCTCGGACGAGATGGCCAAGAAGCCGCTCCTGTATTTCAAGGTCTGGCGTCCCCAGTTGACTGACGAGCAAAAAATGGAGCTGAAAGTACCCGCCGAGGCGCCGGAGGATCAGCCAATGAAAGCTGGCTCAACTTTTCTTCGGTATCCGGGCCCAGTGGTTAGCTGGTAGGGTTGCGATTATTATTTGCTAATATGGCAAATTATTATATAATATATGTCAAGAGGTGACATCAAATGAAAACCACATTATATGTCAATAGAGAATTATTGAATGAGGCAATGGCCCTTGCGGGAACAACAAAAATAACAGAAATAGTAAACCTGGCTTTAAGTGAGTTTATCCGCAGGCGACGTCTGGAAATGCTGAGCGCCAAGTTGGGACGGCAGGACTATGGACTTACTCTGGATGACCTGGAGGAAATGCGGCGTGATGGATGACAGGCTTCTGGTCGATACTTCTGTCTGGATTGAGGCTATAAGACGTGATGGACAGCCCGAGTTCCGTCTATGGTTAAAAGCGGCCCTGGTGGAAGATAAGATTTTTATGGCTCCGCCTGTTAAGACGGAGTTGCTTTCCGGATCTGTAAACGAAAAGCAGTTTGATGAATTAATAGTGGTATAAACATGCCGCTGATGGACGCGCTGATTGCCTCCTGGGCTGTTATCCATAAGTGCACCTTGGTGCACCAAGACAGGCACTACGAGATGATCAAAAAAGCAGATACGAAGTTACGGACGATGCGCATTTTAGATTTGACAACAGGATAGGGACAACATTATACTTAATGCAATGAAACATTTAAACATTTAATTATAATGCAGGAGGCACGTTTAGTGGAGCATCCAGGCATAGAAAAATATTTGGCCCGTCTGGAAGAAGTCTTTACGGAGCTGGTTCGGAGGCTGCACGCGGAGCTGGCAAGTCAAATGGTTTCCGGTATTACCGGAAGCCAGTTTCTTGTTTTAAAGAAGATTCATAACAAAGGCCGGCTGACTGTTTCCGAAGTGGCCGACGAGCTGGGAGTATCCCTCAGCGCCATTACCGCCCTGGTTGACCGCCTGGTGAAGTCCGGTTTTGTTGTCAGAAGCCGGGATGAACAGGACCGGCGGCTGGTGTGGCTGGAAGCGACGGAAAAAGGAATCGATATTTTGAGCAGGTGCCTTGAGAGTAGAAAAAAAGTTGCTAATAAGTACTTTGGCCGGCTGCCTGAGGGAGATATTGAAAAGTTAATTGAAATATACGAAAAAGTTTTATCAATCATGCGGTCGGAGGAAAATGACAAGTGATAATCTCAGGAGCCGGAAGTCAGGAGTCAGAATAATAGAGCCGGCGATTTTTTTGCAAGAGGTTAGATATTCTGAATTCTGAAGGCCTGAGTAATAGCTTTAGTTTATTAATCAGTTGAAATGTGGTTAAGGGGGAGTCGTGGGTTGAAAAAGTGGCTTAAGATAATAATGGCTGCCTGGCTGGTGATTTCAATTTTCGGACTGGCGGGATGTGACTTCAGGGCGAAAGGGGCAAAAGCCGGGGGGCGAGATACCGTTATGGTAAATAAGGCTACGGCTCGCACCGGAAGATTGACCGGCGATACCGTGGTCAGCGGCAAATTGGAAGCCCTGAATTCAGCCAATGTGGTCCCCAAGATAGCCGGTAAGGTTGCCGAAATTACAGTGGATGTCGGCTCAGAAGTCAAGGAG
>JGI12104J13512_1001929_pt1 | contig 14000 bp, 15 predicted proteins | sample TerdegcTABiofilm_FD_13512 | JGI IMG/M metagenome (IMG submission 13512)
GGCGAAATCGGGATCCTCCTTCATCTTTTTGCCTATCTCCTCCTCCAGCGAGGCCACGCGCGCCCTGGATTGTGGATCCTTTTCCGCCAGGGTGAGAATGGTCTCCGCATCTTTATCCCCCTTAAATCTGCTCTTGATAAGATCTGAAAGCTCGAAAATCTTTTGGCCTGCACTCTTGCCAAATTCGCTGGCAAAAGCTTCGCCTCCTTTAGCTAGGTATGAAGCCACCACCGAGGAGGCCATCGCTGCAATTACAGATAGGTCCATCAGACGCCTCGCAAAATTATTGTAGGACAGCAATATAAGCCTTCTGACCGCATTCTGGCGGACCTCTCAAGGATTGCTTTTCTGCATGCAGTGCGCCTGAGCGAATGCAAAAGATGGCCGGGCGAGAGTGCGAGCGCATGCGCGGGCAAGGGGGAGAATGCTACAGATATCGAGCTTTTGGGAACCTGGACCAGACGCAGAATCTGCCGATATCTTTCAATGATCTACTCTTTTTGAGATACCAGGCATTAGAACGCATCCCAATAGGTCCCTCAACGTCGGGCAAGGATGCCCTGGCTAGGGAGCGGTTGATCGATCGTTGATTAAGCTTGAAGCGGCTCCCCCCTCCGTCTATGTACGTGCCCCTGCAGCGGGACTTGGGCGCAGGAGGATTGGGCAAATAGGAGATCATTTTGAGCCGCATAGGGACAAAGATTTATCAACCAACAATCCCACTTATGGGATGGTGAGTGGTATACCCCTAACCAAGGTTGACGAGAAAGGCAGAGTTGTACTGCCAAGCGAACTCAGATGCAGATTGGGGATCAACATAGGCGATGAGTTTTTTGTGGATGAAATGGGAAAGGATTTAATCATCCTGAAGAAGGTGGATCTTAAGGCTCTGATGGCGGATATAATTGAAAAAGCCAAATCGGTGGATATGGATGAGCTAGAGGCGGAGATCGAGGAAGAGGCCAATAGACTTGCCAGACGCAAATACAAGATTCTTGATTGACACCAACTTATTCATCTCGGCTGCAAAGAGCGGATGGACCAGAAGCACCGACCTGTTCTTGCGGCTCGTCGAAGGCCCGTGGGATATAGTCGCCAACGACTTGCTATTCCTGGAGTACGAAAAGTATGCAGAAAGATTCGATGCCAAAGATCTCTTGGCTCTGCTTCGATTCAAAGCTGTGGCAATAGAACAATCTGAAGAGGACATAAACACCTGCAAGCAGTTCTTTTCAAAGAATGAAGCCGCAGATATCGTTCATGCGGCAACGTGCCTGCATACCGGAGCCATACTGGTTTCCAATGATGGGCATTTTAATCGCATAAGGGATGCAGGAATAATTAAGGTGTGGAGCATCTCGAATGCTATCGGGATTCTATTGGGCCCCGAAGATCAGCCAGGTTAATGGTCCGGGCACGATCCTGAAGGGACCAACTCGCTAGGGTCACGCGAGTGCGTGCAGATACGGTAGCGCAGGGCGGGAGTACGAAGGAGCGTGGTCGCGGGCGGGGGGAGAATGCTCGGATCATGACCTTTGATGGACTCAGGTCTGGATGCAGCATTCTATGCCAAAATTAGCAATAGGCAGGACAACCGCATCTCCTCTCATAAATCCTTCCAAGTTTCATCCTCCTCTGGGCTAAGCCATTCCCGCGCCAGCACGGATTCGCTCAGCAATGCCCTCTCCATTTTTGAATCAATTTCCTTTGTCGTCATCTCAATGATTCTATCTGTCGAAGAAGGGTAATAGATTTTTTGCCGGGCAGAATAATCCTCTTATATTGCTCACAGAACGCACTGCCCGCAATCCTGGCTGCCGCACTCGATGTTCTTTATCTTCCAGCGCAAGGCCCACAGCTTCATGCCCTTGATGACATCGATCATCTCCAGGCCGCTTTCGCTGAGGGTGTACTCGCTCTTCAGGGGAAAGGCTGCGCTGTCCATCCTCTTCTCCACCAACCCCTCCCGCTCCAGCTCCTTGAGCCGCGCGGAGAGAACCTTCTGGGTGATCCCGGATAGGCAGGCCTTCAGTTCAGAGAACCGCCTGGTGTGCCCTTCGCCCTTGTACAGCTCCAGCAGTATGAGCATGGTCCACTTTCTGGCGATATACTTCACCGTCTGGTTTACTGTGCATCCTTCCTGCATGGTATACTCAGGGAAACTTTCCAGGTTATATACTTTGGTATCAATAGTATACTGGTTGTGAGGAAATAGAAAATGGCATCAACTGATAAACTGGACATGTTCTGCTACCAGTGCTCCCAGACCGCCCGGGGTACCGGCTGCACCGTAAAAGGAGTATGTGGAAAGGAACCGATCGTCGCCCGGCTGCAGGATAACCTGCTCTTCGCCATCAAGGGCATCAGCGCCTATCTCTATCACGCCCGGGAGCTGGGCTATACCGATCCAGAGGTGGACGCATTCATAGAGAAGGGTTTCTTCTCCACCCTGACCAATGTGAACTTCGACCCGGAGGAGTTCCTCAACCTGGCAGTGAAAGCGGGAGAGATGAATATCAGGACCATGAAGCTTCTCAAGCGGGCGCACATCGAGAAGTTCGGCGAGCCCACCCCCTCCAAGGTGAGGACGGGGACGGTCAAGGGCCACGGCATCCTGGTTACTGGTCACGATATGAACGCCCTGGATAATCTCTTGCAGCAGGTGGAGGGATCTGACGTGTTCGTGTACACCCACTCGGAGATGCTTCCCGCTCACGGCTATCCGGGATTGCGAAAGTACAAGAACCTGGCCGGCAACCTGGGCAAAGCCTGGTACGACCAAAAGAAGCTCTTCGCCCAGTATCCCATGCCCGTCCTGGGTACCTCCAATTGCTTCCTTCCTCCGCGGGAGGAGTACATCGACCGCATGTTCTCCACCGGCCCTGTTTACCTGCCAGGGGTAAAGCACATCGATGGATACGATTACTCCGAGCTGATCGCTCGAGCGCGAGAGCTTCCCGAGCTCCCAGAGGCTCCGGGAGAGTATGAGCTGACCACCGGCTTTTCCACCTCTGTATTCCTCTCCCACTCCGCCAAGATCAAGGAGCTGGTGGAGAAGGGCAAGATCAAGAGGTTCTTCCTGGTAGGAGGTTGCGATGCTCCCCTGAAGAAGTCCGACTACTACCGGGAGTTCGTGCAAAAGCTGCCAAAAGACGTGGTGGTCCTCACCCTGGCCTGCGGCAAGTTCCGCTTCAATGACCTGGATTTGGGAGATATCGAGGGAATTCCCCGCTTGATAGATCTCGGGCAGTGCAACGACGCCATCGTCGCCCTGGAGGTGGCCGGGGCTTTAGCCGACCTGTTCGGAGTGGGAGTGAATGACCTGCCCCTGACCCTGGTGGTAAGCTGGATGGAGCAGAAGGCAGTGGCCATTCTCTGGTCTCTGCTGGCACTGGGAATCCGCGGCATATACCTGGGGCCCATCGTCCCCGGATGGATCAATGATGATATGCTCAAGATCCTGGTGGACCGGTACGACATCCGGCTGATCAGCACCCCGGATGAGGACATCAAGAGGATGATGGCTGAGTAGATTTCGGATTTGTTGATCGATAAATATGAGCTGGTTGATCGGATAGATGATGGACTGGATGATCGGGAGTCGGAATGGTAAAGAGAAATATCATCAAGATCGATGAGGCCCTCTGCAATGGCTGCGGCAGCTGCGTTATCGCCTGCTCAGAGGGAGCGATAGAGATGGTGGAAGGCATTGCGCGGGTGGTAAGAGAGTCGTTTTGCGACGGCCTGGGGGCCTGTATTGGCGAATGCCCTACCGGAGCCCTGACCATAGAGAAGAGAGAGGCGGAAGCCTTCGATGAGAAGGCTGCAATGGAGCATCAGCAGCAATCCAAAGCAGAGGGCAGCACCCGCGCCGAGAAAAAGGCTGAACATGAGGGCGAATCGGGGCAAGTAGCCCCCTGCGACCTCTCCTTCCACCGAAAGTCGGGATCGCAAATGGGAAGTGGCGAGGGACCGGGACAGCATCTGAAGAAACTCGGCCCCTACTCCCAGCTATCCAGCTGGCCGATCCAGATGCGGCTGGCCCACACCGATGCCCCTTACTTCAAGAACGCCAGTCTGCTCATAGCTGCCGACTGCTCGGCATTCGCCTGCCCGGTCATCTCCGAGTTCATCCGCAAGAGAGTGGTTCTCATTGGCTGCCCAAAGCTTGACCCAGGCGAGCCCTTCATCTCTAAACTGGCGGAGATCCTCAGCCAAAACGAGATCCAGGATATAACCGTACTCAGAATGGAGGTTCCCTGCTGCTCTCATCTCATCGCTCTGGTCGAGCAGGCAATAAAGAGATCGGGAAAGAACATCCCCCTCGATCAGTTCATATGCATGATCGACGGGAAGGTAGTAAAGGATAAAGAAATGGTGAAAAAATGAAGCTGGCGGTATATTATAGCGGCGAATTCGGCAGCCGGGTGGTTGGGAACCTGGTAAACTTCTCCGGGTTCTGCATCTCCTGCGCAGATGCCTGCACCCAGTGCCGCAATGTCGCTCCAGACCTGGCCAAGGATATTGTGGCCCTGGTGGAGATGCCCGATCCCTCGACCTTCGGGGATTTCATAGATGATGTGGAGCCGCTGCTTCCGCAGGATATACCGAAGGCGGATATCATCATAGTGATCAATATCCATCCCGATATCCTCTACGGCCTGCTGCCCAAGTTCAAGGAGGCGGGGGTCAAGGCGATCATCGGCGGATCGGAGGCTCCACGAGAGATGCCGCTGGGGCAGAGAAGGCAGGTGGAAGAGAAGGCGGCAGAGCTGGGGATGGAAGCCGCCTTTGCCAAGCCCTTCTGCGCCCTGCGACCAGATCCCTCCAAGCCCATCATCGCCCAGTTCCTGAAAGAGGCGAGAATTGGCGATCCAGTGATAGAGTTCACCGTCCAGGAGAGCAGAGAGGGAAAGGATGTGATCATGGGGGCCAATGTGGTGCGGAGCGCCCCCTGCGGATCCACCTGGTTTGTGGCCAAGAGGATGCTGGGTCTGGAGCCCGATCAGCCCGACCTGAGGGAGAGGATATCCGAGGCCCACCATGCCTATCCCTGCACCGGCTCTATGGAAAGAGACAATGAGCTGGGGGACACTGTGCTGCACGTGGGCGGCTATATCATCCGCGATGCCGTGGAGGGCGGGCTGAAGAAGGCGAGGAGGCTGGACTGAGCTCTCAGGCCCCAGGCCACAGATCATGCATCTTGGGGGATTTTAGGGAGATTTCCGCTCGCCCTCCTATCCCCTCAGAATCCCATGCCTGCTGTCCTTTAGACGTTAGCCAGCCAATCAGCCTCCCCCGTGGGAACCGGCTCCAGTTTTCCCGATGATTGGTTCAGGGTGTAGCCTGTGGGCACGCCGCCCCAGCTCCAGAGTCCCTCTTGTGTCTGATTTTTGCTCTGGTTTTCCGTCTCATTTGTTTGATCGATCTGATCGCTCTGATTCTGGCCCTGATCTGTCAGCTGAGCCAGAATCAACTTGCCCGCGCTTCCGTCGAGCTTCATCGAAGGCTCAGCCAAGGTGCCGGCGGCCAGAAGAAGGACGGCCGCAAGGTAACATACAATGCTGATTGTATTCATTTTATGACTCTTCCATTTCCTTGATTGCCAAAATGCTTTTTTCAATCTGCAGAGAAAGTTCTCAGCATCATCAACTGTCTTTCTGGCCTCATCGGGGAATATTTCCCGTGAGATCGAGTAGTCAGCTTCCGATCTCAACTCTTCCGCGATCCTTAAGGCCCTTCCATAGTACCGTTCGATCAATCCTTTATCGACAAATTCCTGACCGAATTTGGCGATAAGGCCTTTATGAGTCTTCACCGTAATATTCCTGGTAAGAAATAGTGCTACAGCGGCAAAATACATGCTGTAGTAGGCCCTGCTCACAGCATCATCATAAAAGCCCTCATCCAATAGACGACGAGCAGCATCAAGCCTCTTCTCCGCTTCCGAGAGCAGATGCGCTATCTCATCTTCAGGCAATCTTGATACCCTCGGATAAGACGTTGCTCAAGAATGAGAAAGACCTTTTGGCTTCAAAGTCATTCTGGGAGAGAACTCTCACCGAGATATCTTCTCCTGTTTCCAGCAGAATATCGAAGGTCAAGCCGATCAGCTCTCGACGCAAGTGGAAGTCCTCTCTGTCCACTACCACCAAGAGATCTATATCCGAGTCAGGCCGATCTGTGCCTCTGGCAAAAGAGCCAAAGAGGGTGATACTCTGGATTTGGTTTCCGCAAGACTGAGTCGCCCTCTTAATGAACTCATTAATGGCTTTTTGCTTGCTGGGATCCATTGAATCTATCTCCCTAAAAATGATATATCTTCATAGTATTTAAGACTCTGATAGCGACCTTTGCAGACGATCCTGTATGACTGAATTCGTACTAACAACCGATTTGCAGAAGGGCGGCTCATTCCGCTCGCAATGCCTCTATCGGGTCGAGCTTTGCCGCTTTGTTCGCCGGATAAAAGCCGGCAATGGTGGTGGTGAGAACCCCGAACAGAATCCCAAGCAGGATCGACTGGGGTGTGATAGATGAGGGCAGACCGGCTACAGAGCCTATGAGAAATGATGCCGCCACCCCCAGGATTATGCCGATGATGCTTGAGACCAATCCCAAAACCCCCGCCTCCAGCAGATACTGCCTGCGGATATCCTGCACCGTCGCCCCCAGGGCGAGCATGGTCCCTATCTCCCTGATCCTTTCCTTGACGGTGAGCATCATCACATTGGCGATGCCGATTCCCCCCACCAGCAGGGATATGGCCCCGATTCCCGCCAGGGCGTACTTGATCATGGAGAGGGTGCTCATCAAGGTGCTGAGCATATCCCGAGCGGTGGTGGCATCATAGGCCTCATTCTTATGGTAGCGGCGCAGGTCGTTCATGATCCGGTCGATAATCGAGTCCACTTGATCGGGATTGTAGACAGTGACCTGAAAGGTGTCATAGTAGTAGTTCTCCTCCCCGAGGAGCTCGTCCATTGCCCGATGGGATATGTACAGGGCATTGTCCGCCCCGCCCCCCATACTGCCGCCAAAGCCCGCCTCCTCCTCTTCCTCCAGCACTCCCACCACAGTGAAGTCCATGGGCCGATCCCGGTAGTACAGCCGGATCTTGTTCCCCGGGGTGACCTTCATGCGGAACATCTCCTGGGATATGCCATTGCCGATAACTATCGACTTGTAGTCCGATCCGGTGAGCCACCGGCCCTGTGCCACCTCCTCTTTCAGGTCCTGCTCTTTGTCCGGGTCCACCCCGGTGAGGCTGGCTGAGCTATTGGTGTTTCGGAATGAGATTACAACACCAGCCGAGGTTCGAGGAGCCACATTCTTCACCCCCACCACGTTCTCCAGCACCTTGGTGTCCTTATCGGTGAACTTAGCCGGCTCAGCCGCATTTCTGCTTCCTGAGTCCCCGCCCGGTCCGCCGAAGCGAGCGCTGCCCGGAATCACATGGATCACATCCAGGTCCAGGGTGGAGAACTGGTCAGAGACGCCGGAGTACAGCCCCTCTCCCACGGAGAGCATCACCACTATCGCCAGGACGCCGATGATGATCCCCAGGGAGGACATCAGAGTCTTGAAGCGGTCGCTCCTGAATCCCAGGGAGATGAACTCCAGCATATCCGATAATTTCATTCTTGCCCCCAATTAAGGCTCAAGCAGGCCCCTTTCCTTCGCCGCCATTTTTCGAGAGCCTCTTCTTGCGGTAGAGGTAGCCGCCGACAGCCACCAGGACCAGGACGCCAATGGCCAGGGGCAGAAGATTGTTGTTCGGCCGGGCCTCATCCCTGGGCGGGATGTAGGTGGCAAGATAGGGCTCGGACTGATGCCAGTTATCACCGTTCTTGAATTCGGCCACAAAGCTGATGACAGCCGGATTTCGGGCGGACGTCTCCGGGTTTGTGTACTCCACCCCAAAGCTGATGGTGAAGACCTCATCCGGGTCCATGGTGCCGATATAATACCTCTCCGGGGAGAACCTCAATCCCTGGGCAGAGGGCACTATGGTCACGGCGTTGAGTGTGTTCTCCCGGGGATTGGCCACATTCAGGTTGACTGTCCTCCTGGTCGGAGGCGAGGTAGGGGAGGAGGAAGAGGATGAGGTGGAGTCGATGATGGCCATGCTCACTGCAGAGGAATCCACCTTGATTGGAATGTTGCGCTTGATGGTGATCATGTCATAGCCCCCCAGAACGCTGAAATCAAGAAGCATGGTGCCGGTGCTCACGTTCTCCCGTGCCCGGATCTTATAGAATACTGTGATCTGATCGTTGGGGCCGATCATTCCCAGGTCATAATGATAGGGTTCGATCACCTCCAGCTCAGGGGTTCCCTGGAGAAAAGTGTGGTTGATGGGGGTGGAAAGGAGGATATTTGAGGAAAGGCTTGAGACCCCGGCGTCCTTCCCCACGCCATAGGCTGCTGCTCCATTCTGCATCTGAATGGACAGGATCGCCTCGTCCCCGGGCATGAGCACTGCGGGATTGGTACTGCTCTGGATGTTCACCGGCATACGATACTCGTATCCTCCTGCCAGGCTCGCAGTCAGCAGCAGTGAAATTAATATAAAAATTCTCTTCATTTAAGAATTCTCCATGATTCGTCCGTCTCTGAGCCGGATGACCCGGCTGCAATTCTCGGTTATCTCCGGATTGTGGGTGACCATGATGATGGTTCTGCCCTCCTGGTGCAGCTGGTTTAAGATCTTCATGACCTCATTGCTGTTTTTGAGGTCCAGGTTGCCGGTGGGCTCATCGGCGATTATGATCCGGGGATCGTTGGCTAGAGCTCTGGCTATCGCCACCCTCTGCCGCTCTCCCCCGGAGATGTTCTGCGGGCCAAAGTCCGCTCGGTGGGCGACATCCACGCTCTCCAAAAGCTTCATCGCCCTCACCCGTCTCTCCTTTCGGGGGACGCCGCGCAGCATCATGGGGATCTCCACATTCTGCAGGACCGATATCCGGGCGATGAGGTTGAAGGTCTGGAAGATGAAGCCCAGCTCCTCCCGCCGGATCCTGGCCAGCTCCTCGTCTGAGGTCCGGCTGATATCCTTGCCCAGCAGGAGGAAACGACCGCTTGTGGGCCGGTCCAGGCAGCCGACGATGTTCAGCAGGGTGGACTTGCCGCTGCCTGATGGGCCCATCAGGGCGACGAACTCCCCCTCCTCGATCTCCAGGTCGATGCCCTTCAGCACCGGGTACTCGCTCCTTCCGATGAGGTAGGTCTTCTTGATATCCTTCAACTCTATTAGTGCAGGAATTGAACTCAACCCTCGATTACTTCTCTAACTTATTCTAATGCTTTTCTAATAAGAGCTGCAGCCCCGGCCCGTGGCCTTCCTGGTCTTCGGCCTGATGGCCTTTCCCTCCTGCGGATCGGCTTTGGGCAGGGTCCAGATGGGCAGGCCGTGGCTGTTCTTGCTCAGCACATAGCCCAGCCTTCTCAGCTCACTTCGGGCCTCCTGGGGGCTCAGTCCGCAGGCCTGGGCCACCCGCTTCAGCTCGCCCCGGTCGAGGATCTGACCCCTCAGACACGGTTTATGCTTTAAGTACTCTCTGATTGCTCTCATTATCCGGCTCCTTTATCAATCAGGTGCTCTGATTTGAGCAGTGGCTCGAACCTGGATGGAACGATATTTAAAAAGAGAGCAGAACGAACTGGATTTATCGGGGAGGGGCTGGGTGGCAGGAACCCTGGAGAATGTTCTGTTAGGAGATTGGAGGCTTCAAATGGTTCGGTTTAAAATAGTCCAGGAAGATCGGGAATACATAGTTTTTAAGGGGAGAGGTCGAAGTATTTTTGAATAGAAAGGAGATCTGGCCGTCATCCAGGACCACCGAGAACGGAGAGCCCGACCTGTCAGGGTCAATGGTAGCTATTTTTTCAGCTATCCAGCTCTATGGCGATTCTGACCTGCCCAGACGGGAGAATATTATTCAATTTATACTCCGGTGGGGCCCGGCCATATTGCTATTCCTTTTTCCACGGCAACTGCTTGCGCTTGAGGGGATTTCTCGAAAAATAAGCTCGCCATCCATTGCCCGTCCGTCTTCAGCCATGACGGCGGATAGTTCTTCTACCTAATAAACCGCAGAAATTCCTCAATGGAAATATCAGCATCTCTCAAAATGCTCTTCAAAATCTTGGGGTGAAGCTGCTTTCCAGAATGGAATGGTACAGTTATTCGTTTTCCCGCTGCGTTTTTGTAGATCTTATGACTTCCGCTCTGGCGAACAAGAAAAAATCCTGCCCTTTCCAGTGCGCGGATGGCATCGGCAGCATCTATCCTGGGGAGCTTATCGCTCATACAACGACTTCCAGTGAAGTCAGGCTGACAAATTCCGCTTGAGGGATATCTTCGCCAGCTTCCAGCCGATCTTCTATATGCAGATGTATGGCATCCCTGATGTTTTCTATGACTTCTTCATATGAATCACCCTGAGAGTAGCATCCCTCTAATTCGGGTGAGAATGCATAGTATCCGTCTTTATCCTTCTCTACGACCACTGAAAAGCGGTAGACTCTGGATTTACTCGTCACAAGCTCTCCAGAGAGGTATCTCTCTTGCATGGCGCTCATATCCACATATCAACTTTATAAGCAATATCTTTTGCTATAGAGATATAGGGAAATTCGGTAATCATGCTCTGCATACAATTTTTTATTTTTGCGGAATAGTCCGATATGCTCAGGATCAAAGCAGCCAATTTTCAGCTATCTGCTATTCTTGCCTGCCCCCGTGAGAGAATACTATTCAATTTATACTCCGGTGGGGCCCGGCCAGAGTGCTAATCCTTTTCCAATGTACCTCTTGACTATTAGGGAGGCCTCGTAAATAAGCTCATCATTCATTGCTCGTCTGTCTCTGCCTTGACAGCTCACTGCCCGCCGAGCGAAGGCGAAGAGGGGATTGTACATGGTTGCCAGTGCTGGAATCAGCTTGTGAACCCCAATTCCCAGGCCCTGGCAAAGGCGGCTTTGGCCTCGGTTGTCCTTCCAAGCTTATTTAGGACAAGGCCTTTATTATACCAGGCACCTGCAAAGTTGGGATTAAGTCTTATAGCCTCATCCAGAACTCTAATGGCTTCATCATATTCACCATGGATGGCGAGAGTCACGCCTTTTTCGTTCCAGGCTTCCACAAAATCAGGATCGAGACGGATGGCCTCGTCGTATGCCTGTATAGCTTCATCATACTTGCCCAGGGAATCGAGAGTTTTGCCTTTGTTGACCCAAGCTACTGCATCTCTGGGATCAAGACGCAGAGCCTCATCATATGCCTGGATGGCTTCATCATATCTTCCCAAGATAGAAAGAGCGATGCCTTTACCGACCCAAGCCATCGTGTCTTTGGGATCAAGACGGATGGCCTCGTTGTATGCCTGAATGGCATCATCGTACTTGCCCAGATTTTTAAGCGCGAGGCCCTTGTTGCCCCAGACGTCTGCATCTTTGGGATCAAGGCGGATGGCCTCATCGAACGCCTTGATGGCACCATCGTACTTGCCCTGGTGAGCTAGAGCATTGCCTTTATTGTACCAGACGTCAAAATCCTTGGGATTGAGACGAATTGCCTCATCGTATACCTGGATGGCCTCATCGTATCTTTCCAGATCAGAAAGAGCATTGCCTTTATTGTACCAGGCATTGGGATCTCTGGGATCAAGACGGATGGCCTCTTCGTATGCCTTGATAGCTTCTTCATACTTGCTCTGTTCAGCTAGCATGATGCCTATCTGATTCCAGGCTTCTGCATCTTTGGGATTTAGGCGGATGGCCTCATCATATGCCTGTATGGCTTCATCATACTGGCTCTGTTTTTCGATAGCAAGACCTTTGTTGTTCAAGGTTTCTACCAGGCTGGGATCGATACGGAGGGCCTCATCATACGCCATGATGGCTTCATCATACTTGCCCAAGCTTCCCAGAGCATTGCCTTTATTGTTCCAGACAGCAGCATTTTTAGGATCGACAAGAATAGCTTCATCATAAGCCTTGATAGCATCCTCATATTTGCCCTGACTAAAGAGAGCATTACCTTTGGAGAACCAGGTGTCGGCATGGTCGGGAATTAGCTTAATGGACTCGTCAAAAGCCTTGATAGCTTCATCATGCTTGCCCTGAGCATCGAGAGCTCTGCCTTTGTTGTACCAGGCTTTTGCATGTTGTGGATTGGCCTCAATAGCCTTATCCAAAGCCAGGATGGCCTCATCGTATTTGCCCTGTTTATAGAGAGCACCGCCTTTGTTATTCCAGGCTTCTGCATATTGTGGATTGATCTCTGTCGCCCGGTCATATGCTCTGATAGCCTCATCGTTCCTGCCCTGCAGGTCTAGTGCATTGCCTTTGTTGTACCAGGCTGCTGAATGTTGTGGATCGAGCTCGATTGCCTGATCATATGCTCTTATGGCCTCATCGTATCTGCCGAGGTTCTTTAGAGCCATACCTCTATTATTCCAGGCATCTGCATATTGAGGATTGAGTTCTAGGGCTTTATCAAAAGCTTGAATGGCCTCACCGTACTTGCCCAGGTCCAGAAGATAAGTGCCTTTATCATACCAAGCCAATGCATATTGCGGATTGAGCTCCAGGGCTTTATCAAAAGCTAGAATGGCCTCATCATACTGGCCCAAATGGCCGAGAGCATTGCCTCTACCAATCTGAGCATCTGGGTCTTGGGGAGCTAGCTCTATGGCTTTATCATAGGCCTGCACAGCCTCCTCATACTTGCTCTGGCCAAAAAGGGCAAGACCTTTATTATACCATGCATCTGAAAATTCAGGATCGATACCAAGAGCGTTATCGTAGGCCCGGATGGCCTCATCGTACTCAGCCTGGCCGGCGAGAGCAAGGCCTCTATTATTCCAGGCGATCAAATATTGTGGATCGATCTCTATAGCCTTATCTAATGCGAGGAGGGCCTCATCATACCTTCCCAGCTGAATCAGAGCAAAGCCTTTATTACCCCAAGCCCTTTTGAGTTGCGGATTCAACTCTATGGTTTTGTCGAGAGCCTGAATGGCTTCATCATACTTGCCCTGCTCGAGAAGGATACCGCCTTTATTCAACCAGGCATCTGCATCTTGTGGATCGATCTCTATAGCTTTATCGAATGCCTGCAGTGCCTCATCGTACTTTTTTTGCAGAGCGAGAAAGGTACCTCTGATGGTCCAGGCCAGCGCATCTTGTGGATCGATCTCTATAGCCTTATCTAAGGCCAGGAGGGCCTCATCATACCTGCCCTGGCTTAGTAGAGCAAGACTTTTGCCAGCCCAAGCCCCTTTGAGTTGCGGATTCAGCTCTATGGCTTCGTCGAGAGCCTGAATAGCTTCATCATGCTTGCCTTGCTTGATAAGGGTACTGCCTCTAGCTAACCAGGCAATTGCATCTTGCGGATTGAGCTCGATGACTTTATCAATAGCCAGGAGGGCCTCATCGTACTTGCCCTGCTTATAGAGAGCTTCGCTCTTGTTAGACCAGGCTTGTACGAATTGTGGATCAATGCGTATGGCCTCATCAAAAGCTTCAATAGATTCATTGTATTTGCTTTCATTAAGAAGGGTATTCCCTTTCTCGAGCCAATCCTCCGCGGTCATCTGCCCAAACGCCGGTGCGCATAGCATGGCCAAAGTCGCCAGAACAAGAACAAATTTTGCTCTAATGGGCCTTCCTCCTGTTTGATTATATCATGATTGTATGTGATTTATTTAGCAAAATAGTTTGCGCAGCGGACACAACGCTGGGATTCTGTGGCGCAGGTATTCATCAGATGCGTTCGTCTTCCCACCCCCGGCAATCCTCGTAAGCAGAAGAGGCATCATGATTATTTTCGCGCAGCCAGAGCACGACAGAAGGTCCCACACACTCATCAACCAGGAATCGCATCTAAACGGCCTCGACTCCGAGGGGAACAAAGGAGGCATCCTGTAGGCTCTTAGAGGCAAAGAGGAGACAGGCATAGATGTCGTCCTTCGCCAGGCCGGGATACTCTTCCA
>JGI12104J13512_1001942_pt1 | contig 13946 bp, 18 predicted proteins | sample TerdegcTABiofilm_FD_13512 | JGI IMG/M metagenome (IMG submission 13512)
CTCAACAATATATCTTTTAAAATAAAAAAAGCTCAAAGGCAACGGTTTCATTCCGTTTTGTGCCTTGAGCTTGCGAAAGGCATGGTTATAAAAATGATGAAACGTATGAAGATGGTTTTATTGATTTGCTCGGCAATGTTCTTATAACTAGTTGTGCTGCTGAACGACAAAAAAAAACGAGCTGTGAATAAGCTCGCGAAATGCTATTTATATTAATCTTCAGGTTAATCTTTAGGCGGTCTTCTTCCCCGCAAAGTACAACCCGATCCCCCTGACAATCGCTTCAGCCGCTTTGCTGCGGAAACTATCGGTAAGCATCAATTTTTCTTCAGCCGCATTGGAGATAAAAGCTACTTCCGCCAGAATGGCCGGCATGTAAGAGGTACGCAAAACCGCAAAATTGGCGCTTCTGATGCCAACATCCCGCAGGCCCAGGGCTTTGACCAGTTCAGCCTGGACGCAGCGCGCCAGCCTGTTGCTCTCCTGAATCCTGGCGGCATCCTCGGAATTGCCGGAGCCGCTGTAAATATAGGTGGTGGTACCGCCAATTGACCTGTTTTCGTTGGCGTTCATATGAATGCTGACAAAAACGTCAGATTTGGCGTAGTTTGCCTTGTCTGTGCGCTCATAAAGGCCGACATCGGTGTCTCCTGACCTCGCCATGACAACCTTGGCTCCCTGCGCCTTCAGGATCCTGGCAACCCGGTTGGCAATATCCAGGTTTACTTCCTTCTCCTTGGTTCCGCCCGCGCCAATGGCGCCAGGGTCGCTTCCCCCGTGGCCGGGGTCAATGGTTATGATTTTGCCCCGGTAAGACCCGCTCACGTCGGGAATGTACGTTTCAACCGTCAAAGTTTTCTGATCAGCGGACAGTGTAGTCAGGTACTGGGCGCCACCCTTCAATTCAATAACCAGCCTGGTAATATCCGGGTTCTTTTGAAAATATCCCACCCGCACCTGGCTAACGGATTTAGTGTCGACTTTTGTGCTTAGCGGCAGGCTGCCGGGTGCAACCCCTTGCAAATCCACCACCAGCCTGTCCGGGTTATTCAAAGTAAAGGAAGAGTAAGTAAACGGCGCGCCTGCTTTCAAAGCAACCCTCGTTTTGCCGCCGGTATTAGTGACATTTAGAGAAAGCGCCTTGTTGCCGGACTGGTTGTCCACTTTCCCGCTGTTGTCTTCCGGCGTTTTACCGCCCGTATCCTGCTCCACCGGAGACGGCGCCTGTTCAGCCGGCGCGGCAAGAAGACTGATCAGCCAGCCGGCCACCCAGCCAGTTGAGCCGTCCGCCAGCTTGACATGGTACCAGTCACTCGACTGTCCCAGGACTGAAAGGGTATTCCCCTGGTTAACCTGTGCGATAACCCCGTTGCCGGTACCCGGACCGCTGCGGATGTTCACCGCATTGCCGTTTACCACGGCGGTTTTCCCCCCGGAAGTCTCCCCGGAACGGGAAGGCTCGGGCGTTGTTCCGGCCGCTTCCAGGGCGACCAGCCAGCCGGCCACCCAGCCGGTTAAGCCGTTACCGATTTTTACTTGGTACCAGTCACCGGACTTTCCCAACACTGTCAGGCGGTCAGCCAATCCCACCTGCGCAGACACATTATTGTCCGTCCCCGGACCGGTGCGAATATTGGCGACATCTACCTGCACAACGGCAATTTCCCCGGCAGCCGCGGAAATATGTGGAAATGACAGAAAGATGCCCAGGAACAGTGTCAGGACTAGTGGAACAAAAAAGATTAGTGATAACCGGTTCTTTTGATGCATTATCGACCCCCCCACGCCAACCGGCGTTAATAGTTAATCAACTGAAATAAAATTTTACATAAATATCCATAATTTCTTTTTAAATTTCCAAAGTAATTATGGACTGCTGCAATAAAAAACCACATAATGTTGAAGTTTGGATCTTTATGTAACTTCAACTCTCATGTGGTTAGACTGGCTATAGCTTCAAATTGTTCCCTGGACAAGTAGATTATAATGTCATTTTGGAAAAGTTCTTAATTCTCTTCCATCCCACTTTCCCCGGTTGTCCGGGACGGACGGCGTCTCCCCGCCGGTTTGCGTGCTTCATATTTCTTTTTTAAATATGGCACGGCAGTGTTTACATAAATCAGGCAGACCAGAAAAGCCGCGGCTAAATCTATCAGCGCCCACAAGTCGGTATACAAAACGGCCAACGCCAGCGGCGCAAAGACCACAACAGTTAAAACCGGGATGACCAATCCGCCCTTGATCTTATAGGGGCGCGGGCTGTCCGGCATTCTGCGGCGCAGGTTGATTACCGCAAGGCCCGCCAGGACATATACGATGGACTCCATGGCGGCGGCCAGCTTCAGCAAGACCAGATAACGATGAGTCAGAAGGATTACCCCGGCCACGGTCAAGGATACGAAAAAGAGAGCGACAATGGACACCCAGGGGGTGAAAAAGCGCATGCTCACCCGGCTGAATACCGCGGGCAGCACGTGCTCCCGCGCGGAAGCGTACATGAAACGGGACACGCTGAGCATACCGGCGTTAAAGGTGGTCACGGAGGCCGCCAGGCTGATTGCCACCATCCACGCCGCGCCGGGGCCACCCAGGATCGCACGGGCAAACACCATGTGGGGTGCCGCTGAAGCCACCAGTACATCTTTCGGCACGGCAACGGTCATGGCCACGGTGAAAACAGCGTAGGTCACACTCAGGAGACCCAGCGCGATCATCATGCCCTTGGAAATTTGCTTAACTTTAGTTACTTCTTCGGCCAGGGGAGTGACCCATTCAAAGCCCACAAACAGGAACACCCCCAGCGCCACCGCGTTAATCAGGCCGGAAGCCCCGCCCGGCGCGAAAGGCGCGTTCAGTTGAAAGCTGACCTTGTGCAGGGCGAGCAAGCTAATCACCATCAATGAAGCCAGCAGCCCGTATGTAATCACATCCTGGAATACACCAGCTATTTTCAGACCTCTGATATTCATCAAGGTGACCAGGAGGAGCAGCAACACAACCCACATATAGGGCGGCACCGCGGGAAAAACCTCCCCCAACACCCTGGTAAGAACATAGCTTTCCGCTCCGACCACACCGACAATCACAATAGTCATGTACAATATGGAAACCGTCAACGACACCTGGTCGTTAAAAGCACGGCTGAAATAGAGACGGATGCCGTTGGCCGTAGGCAAAAGGCCGTTCAGCTCGGAAAAACAGGCAGCGGCCAAAAAACAAAGAATCCCGCCGGTCAGGATGGCGATCCAGGCGGTATCTCCCAGTACATAACCAGCCACCTGCACGGCGGCGACAAAAGTCGAGGTGGCCAGGGTCAGGCCGGCGCTGGTGGCTACCACTGTGCGCAGGGTGAGCACCTTTTTCAGCTGCAAGCTATTCACCCCAGATCATCAGGGAAATGAAGTCAAGCCGGATGATGTCGTCTTCCTGGCCAATGATCCGCAAAGTACCGTTGTTGTAAGGCTCTGTGGGTGTGATGTCGCCGTAAAACATATCGGCCAGGGTTTCACTGTCGGAAATCACCGTCAGGTCGGGATTCTCCAAAGCGCCTTCTTTTATTGAAACCAAGCCGTCTTGTACAATAAATGTGTTCAATGATTCGATATCGGTTGCTTTGATCACCACCACACGGTTCCAGTCCCTGTTCATAATTTTTAAGCGTTCGTTGCTGTTGTAATTGTCTTGAAATACTTTAAGACTTTCCGTTATTTCCAAATGCGTCGCCAAAACTATCTTAAACCTCCCCGGCGGCTGCTAAAAAAAGCTAAAGAACCGTCCGTAATGTGCCAGGTCCAGTTCGTTACGTCAAGCGCAGGATGCGCGGCTGAAAGTTCAAATTGCGCAATAGTTCCAGGTAATCTTCCGCGTCGATTCGCTCCAGCGTTTTACCAAGAATAGCCACCATGGCGGCCTCAATAACGTTCGTGCCGAACGAACGACCTTCAAATTCGGGAGTTGTGGTAACCAGGGTGCCTGCTCCTTTCTCGCGCAGGAACTCAATATCGTCGCGGGTGGTAGTATTAGTCAAGATGGTCTGCCCGCTCATGCCCGCCGGCATAAACCGCCTGATCAGGTGAAAATCCCCGGCGATCACCTCAGCCTCATAATAATAGCCGGCGAATTTTTGTACCTTCACCTCGTCCTGGCTCTCCTGTTTTTTACCGGTGGGATAAAGCATCTGGAAAGGCATTTTCACCAACTCAGGCAAGGTGCGGTTGGCGATATCCTCAAGCTCGGCCACCGTTTTGACCGGGTAGGGCATACCCATGGTAAAGATCAGGTCGCCGTAAGTCATATCACAGCCCATGTCATAAAGGGCCTCCGCCATGCCGAACCGGTCCAGCGAACTGACCATCAGGACCTTCATGCCTTTTTTGAGCAGGCCGGTATTTTCAGCCAGGATGCGCACCACTTCCCGCTCCAGGGTGTTTTTTAAACCGCTTCCGTCCACCACCGGCGTCACCTTGACCGCTTCCATCAATTTTAGCCCGTCGTGGATGGCGTAGCGCTTTTGCCGGACAAACAGGTAAACGTCAATACCGCCCAAGCCGATGGCGTCCACCTTTCCGTCCAGTTCCCGCAACACTTCCAAAGCCCGGTTAAAGTCGCCGTCCGTGCCCACCCGTGATATTTCAAACCGTTCCCCCAGAAGCTCCACCTGGACCTTGTGGTCACGCTTGGAAGAACCGAGACTGACACTGACCACTTTCTTCAATATTTGCTGCCTCCCATCAAACACCCCTGCAGTGCAGATCTCTACACTTTCACTCTTACCATTGTATCCAAAAAAAACTAAAAAAACAAGCGCCGGACCTTATGCCTTGATACCTTGCAGCAGCCATGCTCCAGTCACAACAGGCAGGAAACTATTTCACAAAGCGCAGCAACCCGATCACAAAAGCCAAGAGAGCGGCGATAAACCAAAAAGCGTCCGCGCGCAGGTTGGCCAGGCCGAAAAACACCCCCATCACCGCGCCGATCACGGCCCCGTAAATCTCAATTTTCTGCAGGCTGTTCATTGTCACCCGCTGGAACATGTCCACCAGTTCACGGGTGGAATAGCTTTCAATTCTTGCCCTGACTATGGTTTTCAAATCCAATTCCTCTAGAAAAGATGGAATTTTATTCTTCATGTAAGTGGTGATCATTCCCGCCGACATCACTTCGACTTTTTCCAGCGTTTCCGGAGAAAAACGATCCCGCAGGCGGCCTACCGGGTAATTCGCGACCTCCTCCACCAGCGAGCGGGCCGCCAAGCGCACGAAGCGCACCGTCACATGCTGGCGGAGCAGGTCAAGGCCATAACGCGCCAGTGACGTTTCCACTTTTCCCGGAGCAATGCCGCCGTAGCGCCCGCATAATTCTGCCACCGTATACCCGGCCATGGCGCGATAACGGCCGAGAAGAAACTCACCCAGCCAAGCCTGCGCGCCCGCCCCGGCCAGCCACCCGCTCAAACGCCCGGCCAGCCAGTCGCTTGCCTGCGCCAGCTGCTCCGCATCAAGTCCACTGGCCAGTTCACCAACCGGCCGGTCCCAAATAGCGTCCGCCTGTTCCCGGATATACTGCTCCAGCCACTTTCTCATTTCCGGTGAGGATAAGAACTCGCCCAGGCGGGGAAACATATCATTGCGCACAAAGTCCTTCACTTCCGTCTGGTATTCGCTGAAAAACTGGAACAAGCCAATACTGAGACGCGCCATCGGGTCTTTTCTTTTGAGCTGCTCCATGATGTCCAGGATTACCGCGGTCAAACGCTCCAGCACTTCTTCGCTATTCTGCAGGCGCATGATCAATTCCGGGAGCACCTGCGCCAGCCGGGCCGGCCATTCGGCTACTTCATCCCGCAACGGCTGCGGCAGCACATCCCGCAGGGGCACAGCCTGCCCGCAAAGCGCGCCGTGCGCCTGTCCGATCAGGCGCAAAGCCGCGCCCCTAAAATCCGGTCCGGACACGTATACCGCCACATCCTCCAGAAAGCGCCGCAAAGCAGCCTCGGCCCGCTCTTCCGGCCATAGTTCGCCCATTTTCTTTTGCCACAAGCGCTTCAACTGGCGGTGCAAAAAGTCCCTGAGCCAATCTTCAACGCCAGGGTCGGTCAGGTATTTCACCGTCCACCGGACCAACGCCTCTTTCGCCCGCGTTTTCAATTCCTCTTTCAAGCCGGCGGCCGACGGAGGAAACATTGATTCGACTGAAGGATATTCATTGCCGGCCACCGACGCCATCAGATCATGCATGGTGGACTGCACCCGGCGCTCCAGCGCCTGCTCCCGCACCAGATAGTCGAATAAAGCCTGCGGGGTGAGCAGTTCACTAGACACTACGCCGCTGACCGCCTCGGCAATGCGCGCCTGCTGGGCCGGGATAACCCCTTGCCAAATCCTGACACGCCCGATCCGCCAGGGCTTGAGCGGCCGGAAAAACATAAAGACAGCCAGCGAAGCGCCCACCCAGCCGTGCAGGGTGGACAAAATGATATTTTTCAGAAGCACCAGCAGCATGTCCACGATAACGTTACCGCCTGATTGTCGTCAGTTTCAATTTTTTTGATTGTAACATTTTATTACAAATATGTGAAGGAACATTGTGCTATACTTATTATTCTATCTTATTATTCTATCTTAAAGATAAGAATCAACCTGGCTCTCAATAATAGACAATTCCTGTTCATTAAGTTCACGCCCGAGCAGGGCTCTTAACGCCTTAATGGACGCGCCGATGGCTATTCGCCGAACGTCTCTGTCCTCCTGCTTTAGTGGAGGCTTGACGCCTGCCGCGAACCTCGCGGACGGAAGTCCGGGGCTCATCCTGCCCGCCATCTCGTCCAGCAACGCTTCGTTTTCCTTGACCCGCTCATCGTATCCGAACTGAAGATTATTCGTTTCATCTGATTGCGGCATGCTTTTGATGATTTTCTCCTTATCCTGCCTTTTCTTTTTTAATTCTTCTTTTTTAGCGCAATGCTTAGCATACTCCTTCGCTATCGTTTCTTCAACTTCAATCAGCTCAGCCAGATGAGCTTCCAGAAAAATTGATTTCTCCGGCGCGTGAATTTTAGAAATCTCAATTAAGTCATGCTGGTTTGCGATTAGAGCCTGAAGCGCCGGGAAAACTTTTACCGGCAGTTTTGCCAGATCCCTGTCATACTCGTAGCCGGAAGCTGTTAAGGTGAATTCTTTCTTACCCTGTTTCGCCATAATTAACACATCCCTTGATAAATTAAAAAGTCGATAAATGTCATTAATATTTTATTACAATTAATTGGCAAAATAAAGCTCGGTAATAGCCCAAGAATTTATTAACCCTTCTGAAACGTAAAAATCAATGCTTTCAGAAGGGTTGATATAATTACAAGAGCCGCCATGATTATCTTTGCCGGGGGCCATTATTATCAGGTTTTTTCCCCATGTTCTGCAGCATGTTGTCAGCTTGTTCCTGGGTCATCTTGCCGTCTGCCACCGCCTGAGCTATCTCGGCTTTCCTTTTCTCAAGCATCTTTTCATTAAATTGTTCCATTGTCATACCATGTTCAGTAACAATTTGCTCCATTGTTTTACCTGACTGCATCTCCGCATCAAGTTTGTCGGCCGTCATGTCCAACAGGCTTGCCGCGTCGTTGAGGTTAAAACCCGTCCTTTCAGGTCTTTCCCCGTTAAAGTAACCATTTATCGGACTATCTGGCGGACCATCCGGGGGATCATACCCGCCGCCGGCTTCTCCGTCCGCCGGGGAGGGGAGTATGTCAGCCTGCTTTTGGCCGGCGCAACCTGCCGCAACCCCGGCAAGAATAATCATGACTAGAACGACAACACCAAGACGCGATTTGATTAGCTTCATGAAAGCCACCCTCCTTCAAAATTTAATAAACATAATACGCCATTAGTTTATGTTACTATCATAATGTTACCGTTTTATGTCATCTTCTTATTTTTTTTATTCATCCTGTGGGAATTCATCATAAAACGTCAAGTACTAAGGCGTTCGTAAACCTAAAAATCCAGGCTATCCGGGCCTGGATTTTTATCTTCGCATGCTTCCGTTTTATTCCTCATTAAACGGTCTTTAATCAACTAAATCAGATCATCATCATCCACGTCATATTCAAAATCGTCAAGCGAATATGAGTCTTCATCATAGAAGTAAATAGTAACAGTATCAAGGCTGATATCCGCGTCTTCATCAAATATTTCGGCAATGTCCTCACAAATATCCTTCACTTCACTGTTAACAGTACTGCTGGTTAAGTCTTCCCAATCCGTGGCAGCATCGTCATCAACCGCCTCAAGTTCCACGGTAACATTGTCGTCGTCCTCATCATAATTAACACTAGTTACGGTGAATTCTATGCTGCCCACATCATAGCTGTCGCCTTTCAAGTCATCTTCCACATCCTCCGCGTCGGTGTCAGAGCGATAGTCCTCATCCTCAAAATCCACTTCGAGACTGTCGTCCCCGTCCTTATAAAATTCCACCAACACATCATCACTGTCGATATCTATAATTTCTCCGTCAACCACTGTATAATCAGATAATTCATCCTGTATGCTCTCCACCAGGTCTTCAATCCAGTCCTCAATATCACTTTCGTCCAAGTATTCCCACTCGTCCGCATAGTCATTAAGGTCAACCTCAACATTCACGTCAACATCGTCTTCATCGCCGTCAAGGCTGATGTCCTCAATTTCCACATCTTCCAAATAATCATAATCAGAAATCAATTCCTCTTCCAGGCTGCCGATGTCATCATCTGATTCAAGAGAGGCTATCTTATCATTTAAACTCTGAATTTCACTATCCTTTTGCGATATTTGAAGTTTTAGATTTTGAATTTCCAAGTCCTTTTCAGCCAATGAATTTACATCAGTTGTTGTATTACCAGATATCTTAACAGCTTTAGCTTCATCAATCCACTCGACATTCAGGTTTAAAGCTTCCGCCAGCGCTCTGACAGGAAGGAATGTCCTGCTGTCGTAGATAAAAGGCTCCTCGTTCGCCTGCACACTGACAGCATTGCCGTTAACATAAATCACGATATCCTGATAATCAACATTGATTGGCACCTTGGCAACGGTAGCTTCCGCGGTCATGGCCGTCATCATCATTATAGCCAGCGACAGTAACACGGTTATAATTCTTTTCTTCATAATCATAACTCCCCCCATAGCTTTGATAAATCGCTCATTATGCAAAGTTATTCAAAAATCAAGATATACTTGATACTTATCGCGTGTAACCACCACCCAACATTCAGCCTATTAAACACGGGAACCATTTTTTCGGCACCCCTCCTTTGAAACCCAATTTGGGGAATTTCAGGCGTTATATTAATTCTATATTAATAAAGACAAATCTCTTCTGAAAAATAGCTGAAATTTTGCTGAAAACAGCTGCCGCCCAAACATATTGATGCAACTGGATTCAGGTTTATTTCCGTTGCCCAGGGCATGTCCCGGCAAAGTTCCTTTAAGCATAATATTGTGGATTTCTACATCTTATTCCATTTATCCTGCCACCGGCAGACATTAAGACAAGTTCCCGGCAAAATCCACTTGAATTACATTCACTTATACTTTCGTTATACCTAAGCAAACGATTTCCTCACCCTCAATTTTTTTGCAACTCCTGCTACCGCATATAATCCATTGTATCACCATCAATTTTATGTTGAGAGCGGAGTCCCTTAAAGCAGGTTCCATCTTTTTCAAGTCCCTGACTGCACCTTTGGATAGCCGGATTTCATAATTTTTCTTCATTTTCTATACTCCTTATGGCATCCTCCAAAGAAACAGTTTCCTCTTGAAGCCGTTCCTCTATAAACTTGTCAAAAGCTTTATTTAAAACATCCTTTCGTTCAAGAAGTTTGGCTTTAAGTTCTTTTCCTTTATAACCCAAATCCATTAAATCTTTTAAAAGCAAATCTTCCATTTCGTCAGCAATAGTAACTTCCTTAACCTTTAAATCCTCGCCGTCCAGGTAAAATTTAAGTTTCGTACCTTCTTTCCAATTGAACTTGTCCCTAATCTCTTTCGGAACTGTTACCTGCCCTTTTGATGTTAAAGTTGTATACTCCATTAAGATAACCTCCTACGGTAATACGGTAATACCTTAAGTGTATCCTACCATAAAAAATTCAATGTGAAAATACCTTTATAGATGAGTTATGATGAACTGCCCGAGACGGTACTAGATAAATGCGCGAGGCGGTTGCAAAGTGAAGTAGAAACAGAGGACGAGAGGGCGATCTTGTATATAGCACTTGCGGCTTTATTTTCATTGAGGTTTCTAAAAGATTTAATTTTAAAAGTGCTGGAGGTGAGTAGATTGGAAAATCTGCCTCTATTCGATGGTATTCGTGAAGAGTGGAAAGCCCAGAGGTCGTGATGAAGGGATAATAGAGGCCATCATCGAAGCCCTTGAAGAGAAAACCGAGCAGCATCCTATTGGACTAAAATAAAGTCTATCTGTAGTCAAAGACGGAGGTCTACTGAGAAAAATTCTGCGTCAGGCGGTTAAGGCTAAAACTATCAAAGAATTTGAACTTGCTTTCGAAGAACTAATAACAAATAAAATTAATCAACTTAGAAAACTAAAGACTTCTTAGGCCTCCGGGTTTACCGGGGGATTTTATTTTATAATCAACATAAAAATTGATGGCGATACAATGGATTATATAGGGAGTGTCACGGCTTCCGTGTAAATGGAATAATCTTACAAGTAATTGTACACACTAATATTGCTTTTACTCATGCGCAGGATAGGGCAACGCGGGAGCGCGACCCGAGCGGCGCGTGAGGTTTGGCGAGGCGTCGATTCCGACGGAAACGTCACTTTTTTCTGCTGCCTCAAGGGCTTCCATGATAGCCTCGACTATCCCTTCATCACGACCTCTTGCTTCCCACTCTTCCCGGATGCCGTCAAACAGCGGTAAGTTTTCCAATTTACTCACCTCCAGCACTTTTAAAATTAGGTCTTTTGGGAACCTCAATGATGATAAAGCCGCAAGTGCTACATACAGGATCGACCTCTCGTCCTCTGTTTCTACTTCGCTTTGCAAACGCCTGGTGCACTTATCTAGTACCACTTCAGGAGGTTCTTCCTGCCGCATCAATGGTGTCAGGGGCAGTAGGCCCACCGGTCCACGGTAAAGCAGCTCCCGGCCGGCAATGTCCTGTAAGTTGATCTGTCGGTAGTTAAATTTCACTCTTCGTAAACGGTCTTTCCTTTTTGAATGATCTCGTCATATAAAAAGTCACCCTGTCGAGCTTTTTTATATTGTTCAACAGAATAAGGTCGTGGTGATATATCCAAGTCAACTCCAAAGGTAAGTTTTTTAAGCATCAGGGACTCTTTAAACCGGTCCCGACCGAGATCCGGAGAGACGATGGCCAGGTCTATGTCGCTGTCCTTATCTCCGGTGCCGGCAGCCAGGGAACCGTAAAGGATAGCCTTCTTTACCCTGATTTTTTTAGACCTGAGGGCTTCTAGGTATTTTTTTATACTTATTTCAATTTGCCTTTTAGCCATTCTAAAACATCTCCCGTTTTTTTAAAGATGTCCTCTGTTACTACCCGGGTACAGTTCTTCGCAAATTCTTTCCGGTCCTCAGCATACCTGGACTCTATGTAATACTGCGAGAGTAGGACAAAAGCATCCTTCCTGTTATCATCTAGCTCGGAGAAGATGTCTACAGCTTCTGCTAGGACAACTAGATCATGTTTCCTGGGTGGTGTCTTGCTGTACTTCTCGTAATATACAGCTTTTATAGCTTTTTCAATGGCCTGCTGGCAGAAGAAAAGGCAATGTAAATATTCTTTCTTACTATAAAGCAAGCCGGCAACCCTAAAATCGTCCTGGGCAATATCAAACCAATTTTTTGTTGCCTTTTTCACATTTAGCACCATCCTCAAAGACCAACTTATACACCTTACCCTAACCTAAGTACAACTCTAATCCTTTATGACCCAATCTCTATGGTAGATCAACCTGTAGCCCGAATTCACGCTTGGCTTCCTCCCCTGTTACATAACCTGCATTACTATTGAGTTGGCGTAATTCCTCTTCTGTTAAGGGATCATCATCAGGTTTAGCTTTATCGATCTTTTTCCAACCAGCCGGTTTTTTTATCCGATCGTTCAATTAAATACTGTTTTTACGCATCATTTTTTATTTTTTCATTAATCCACATTCTTATTAATGTTTGATATGGCAGTCCTCTCTTGACGGCGATTTTTTTAACGGCGTCAATCTGATAAGGTTCCAATCTTAATGTAATAGGTTTTTTAAGTTCTCTTTTATTTAATATTTCATTTTCTAGTTCTGGTGATACTTTAATATCTACAGGTTCTAAGTCAGTAATAAACTCGGTATTGTCATGCTCATCCCAAAAGCGTGCTTCTTCTTCGGTTTTAAACTCCGGTATTTTTTTGCTCATATTACCAACCTCCCTGTCTTACATGTACTTTTACAAAAGTATCATATTATCCAAATCTATAACCACTTTAGATATCATTAAATAATCCATTCCCAGGATGCCGTCAATATCAAATCCATAATCCATATCATACAGCTCGCACCCCGATCCATCTCTGTTCAACTATATCCAGTTCAGGGCGTGAAGTATGAACAACGTAAAGCTCTCTTTCCCTGTTCTTTCTGTGTAATTGTAAATACTGCAACAAAGCCTTATTATTGTCATCTTGGAAATTATCAACTACGGTCATTTGAGATATAATTCTTTTATCACCTTCTGTATGAGCCTCAATAGCTTCAATTATTACCCATTGATTAGGGTATTTTCTTTTTACTTCTGCCCATAACATTTTTAAAACCTCCTTTGAGGCATATTCACTATATAATATAATTCCTCGTATTTACGTTGTCAATACATATTATTATCCTTAGTCGCCGTGGTTGTGTATATGAGGTAAAAGCGATTGAGGAAACTGTGGTCAGGCCGGTCGGGGATCTTGCACTGTCATAATAACGGATCGGTATGCTGTCGGCAGGGTATTATCTATTTACAATAAACCGGGCTGTCCATAATTTCCTCAATCGCGGCATATTCACACACCGTGTCTTCCTCATAGCCGAAATTATTTCACGTGAAATAATTTTTTCATAAATCATATATGTCTTTACCCTCTTTAACAAGCTGGTCTACCCTGGCTAATACATCAGAGGCCGTCATATCCTCGCCGCATACCTGGCATTTTACAACCGGCACCCCTTTGACCACCTTTCCTAGATAATTAAAAGAGATTTTTACTGACTTAATATTTTCACCACCGCAGCTCTCGCACCTTTTTATTATCATCATTAATACCTCCCCCTCTATAAAATCTTCTTGATTGTCTTTTAAGTTTAAGCCGTTTCATATATAAACAGAGAGGTCAGAGATATTTCTTCGTGATTTCCGAGGTGATAAGGATGAGCTCTTAACCCTTCTTTAATCTCATATTCTCTTAATCTCTTATACGCAGATCCGCGACTGCTTTTACTCTAGCTTCTTCATAAACCTCCTTAGGTGATAACTTCAAGTCGAACTTGCCTTCCTTGATAACAAAATAGTTCAAATACATGGATGTCATTTCTTTATTATTAGTATTAAATAACTCTAATGTGATTCATTATAGAATCTCAAAAGCTACTATGCGATCGTAATAAGAATCACTAAAATATTCACTATTGACAGGCTCTGCCTGGCATATGTGATGATGCGCGAGCATCGCGCCTTATCTTGCCTTTTTAAATTTTTGCTTCGCGAATAATTTTTTCCCTCATGTCAATCATGATTAATTGATCACCAACTTGTATAAAAAGTGAAAAACCTTTTGCTGAAACCACGTGCATATTACGCTGAGAAAAAACACCTAAACCGCCGAAGTTGAACACTTAGACCGTTTTAATTGAACAGTCTCTCCGCAGAAACTGTACATTGATAGCCA
>JGI12104J13512_1001947_pt1 | contig 13915 bp, 11 predicted proteins | sample TerdegcTABiofilm_FD_13512 | JGI IMG/M metagenome (IMG submission 13512)
GGAACTCCTGATGTTCAGTTGACCTGGATGGACGCCAAGGTTGATGAATGGGTTGTGACGCCGCGAAACGGCAAACCTGTTGAGGTAAACGCTCTGTGGTATAATGCTGTCTGCGTGCTGGAAGACCTGGCCCGCGTCTATGGGGAGCAATTGGCTTACCATGACTCGATCGGCAAGATTAAGGACAGCTTTACCGGCAGTTTTTGGAGTGAAACAAAGGGTTATCTTTGCGACGTAATTTCACCCGAAGGAAAGGACTGGAAGGTCCGGCCGAACCAGTTGCTGGCTGTCAGCCTGCCGTACAGCATGCTGACCGGAGAGCAGGCGCGCCGGGTTGTGCGCAAAGTCTGGCAGGAGCTCTATGTTGCCTATGGCATCCGCAGCCTTTCACCGGAATGCGGTGAATATAAGGGAGTTTATTCCGGGGACCGGGTCCAGCGGGACGGCTCTTATCACCAGGGGACTGCCTGGAGTTGGCTGATGGGGCCTTTTATTACCGCCTACCGGAAGGCTTACAACTATAGTGCGGCCAGTCGCGAACAGGCCCGTCTTTTTCTTGAGCCTTTCCGTAGTCATTTACGTGACCGTGGTATTGGTCAAATTTCTGAAATATTTGACGGTAATGAACCCGTTATACCGCGGGGCTGTTTCGCCCAGGCCTGGGGAGTGGCCGAGGTGTTGCGGGCTTATGTTGAAGACGTGCTGGAAATCCGGCCGCCGGCGCTGGAAAAGATAGAAGCATTGATAAGGAGGAAATGATATGTCTCTTTTAGACAAAGAGGATGAATTGCGCCGTATCGACACCATCGGCATGTTTGCGGCGCTGGACGGCCTGCCCGGCCAGTGTGCCGGGGCCTTCCGTGATTTGGTTGATAATGTTCAAATTCCGGAAATCGATGCCATATCCAATATCGTAGTAACCGGACTGGGGGGGTCGGCTATCGGCGGCGATTTGCTGAGGGTTTACGCCGCCGGCAAGTTACCGGTGCCTGTTACCGTGAACAGGGATTACGTGTTGCCTGAATTTGTCGGGCCTGACACCCTGGTCTTTGCCGTCAGCTATTCCGGAAACACGGAGGAAACTTTGAGCGCTTACGCGGAGTCGCGGAGCAGGGGGGCGTCCGTCATTGCGATAACCACCGGCGGTAAGCTGGGTGAAGCAGCCGGTAAGGATGGCTTTCCTGTGATTGCCGTTCCCGGCGGCATCTCGCCCAGGTCGGCCACCGGCTATCTGTTTATTCCCACCCTGAAGATCTTGAATAGACTAGGCCTGTTGCCCGACGTGACAGAAGAAATTACCGAAATGATTGATTTAATCAGGGACATGCGTAAAAAGCTCGGCCCGGCGGCCGCGGAGGCGGAAAACCCGGCAAAACAAATTGCCCGCAAGCTTCACGGCAAAATACCCGTAATCTGGGGCTCTGCCGGCACTACCGAGGTTGTCGCCCAGCGCTGGAAAGGTCAGATTAACGAAAACGCCAAGTCACCGGCTTACTGGAATGTGTTGCCTGAACTGAATCACAACGAGATTGTGGGCTTCGAGTTTCCATCTGAAATTTTGAGAAAAATCCATGTCGTCATTCTCAGGGACGAACGGGATCACCCCCGCGTGCAAAAGCGAATTGAGATAACGAAAGAGGTAATCCAAAACGCGGTCGACGGCTATACCGAGGTGTGGGCTTCCGGGAAAGGAGAGTTGGCCAGGCTATATTCCCTGATCTACACCGGTGATTTTGCAAGCGTTTACCTGGCTGCCCTGAACGGTGTCGACCCTGGTCCGGTGAAGGTTATTGACTTTCTTAAACGGGAGTTGCAAAATCGATAAATCCTTCATGATCTCCTTGTGGTTTATACAATGCGCCATTATAATAAGGATGTTCCAGTGTGACCGGCGATTTGAGAATGGTTTTGAGGGGGGGTATGGTTACGCAAAGGCTTGTTATTGTTACCGGTTTGTCCGGGGCCGGCAAAACTCAGGCTTTACGCAGTCTGGAAGATCTGGGTTTTTTCTGTGTCGACAACCTGCCCCCGGCGCTCATCCCGAAATTTGCTGAGCTATGCGCACAAGCGGCAAATAAAATTAATAAAATAGCATTAGTCGTAGACATCAGGGGCGGAGAATTTTTCGACACCTTCTTTGAAGTGCTGTCTGACCTTGATGCCCGGGGAATCAGGTGTGAAATACTCTTCCTTGAGGCCTCGAACGAAACGCTTGTGCGGCGGTTTAAGGAGTCCAGGCGGCGCCACCCTTTGAGCACATACGGGGAAGTGCTGGAGGGAATTCAGGAGGAAAGAAGCCGTCTGCAAGACTTGCGGGGCAGGGCGAACAAAATAATCGATACCTCGAATATGGCTGTTCAACAGCTAAAAGAAGTGATTAACGGCATTTTCGCGGACAGCGCCGGCGTCTCCGGGCCGCATATCACGGTTATTTCTTTTGGTTTTAAATACGGAATACCCCTTGATTCGGACCTGGTGATCGATGTCCGCTTCCTGCCGAATCCATACTACCAGAATAACCTGAGATCTTTTACCGGCAACGACGCGGTAGTTCGGGAATACGTTAACAGTTTTCCGTTGACGAGCGAATTTATGGAGAAATTCTCGGATCTGATTCAATTTCTTATTCCCCAGTATTCCAAGGAAGGCAAAACCACCCTGATGATTGCTATCGGATGCACCGGAGGTATGCACCGTTCGGTAGCCCTGGCCAACCGGCTGGGGGAAATCCTTTCTGATAAGGATTTCCGGGTAACGGTACGTCACCGGGATATCAACCGTTCAAAGTAATGATGGGAGTATCACAAGATGATCGTGCTCAAATGGCTCTATCCGGGCATGCGGGTAAAACGGTGGTTATCCATGGCACTTGCCGGACTGGCGCTTTCCGTCCTGGGCATAGACCTGTTCACGGGCGGTAAGGTTTTAAGTGATATTGCCAGTCCTGTTCACCACCTGGAAAACAGTTTTATTTTTGAAGATTACTTCATTGTTGCCGGTATCGTGGTTATCGCTGCGGGTGTAGTTATAATGATAATCGGCCTGTTAAAGGCATTCCAATCAGTAGCCTCCGTGCTCATGCCCGAGCAGGAAGGCAGGGTGGCTGAGTTTATTTATGCGGAGCGCAGCCTCAGACGGGGGCCTAAAATCGTGGTGATTGGCGGGGGCACCGGGTTGTCCGTATTATTAAGGGGGCTGAAGAAATATACCAGCAATCTTACCGCCATTGTTACCGTAGCCGACGACGGGGGCAGTTCCGGCCGCCTGCGTGGTGATTTGGGTATTCCGCCACCCGGAGACATTCGCAACTGCCTGGTGGCGCTGGCTGACAAAGAACCGTTGATGGAGGAGTTATTGCAGTACCGTTTTTCAACTGGCGAACTCGCGGGCCATTGCATGGGCAACCTGCTTCTGGCCGCGTTGACCGGTGTGTCCGGCAGTTTTGACCAGGCGGTGCGCGGTCTTAGCAAGGTTCTGGCGGTGCGTGGGCGAGTGCTGCCGGCGACATTGTCAAATATCACACTATGCGCGGAGCTGGCAGATGGGACAGTGGTACAGGGAGAGTCCAACATCCCCCTGAGCAAGGGTAAAATAAAAAGAGTTTTTATTAAACCGCAGCGTTGCCTGCCGCCGGCCGAGGCGTTGGCAGCCATACAGGCAGCCGACGCTGTTGTTCTGGGGCCGGGCAGTCTTTACACCAGCATTATTCCAAACTTGCTGGTGAAAGGAATTCCCGAGGCGCTGTCCAGATCTCCGGCTGTTAAAATATATGTCTGCAATGTTATGACTCAGCCGGGTGAAACGGATGGATATACCGGTTCGGAGCACCTGCGCGCGATTATTTCCCATGCCGGGAAGTTTATTGACTACGCTTTGCTTAACACCGGTCAGATTCCGGCCAGGTTGCGTGCCCGCTATCGTCAGGATGGCGCCGATCCCGTTATAGCGGATCTGGAGGAAGTAGAAAAACTTGGAGTTACAGCAGTCGGCGAAAACCTGGTTTACCAGACCGATGTCGTACGCCACCACCCGGATGAACTGGCTCAGGTGATTTTACGCCTGATCTTCCCTGCCAACGGGCCGCAAGAGCGGGTCCACTTTTTACATGGGCGCCAAAAGGCTGTCCGGGACCGGAAGATTTCCGGCGCAAAAACGCATTAATCTTTCAATGAAGCCATTCAGGGGGCGGAAAAACCGTCTCCTTTTTTGTTTAATATGATATAATACATTTGATCAGTAATTCAGTAATCAGTAGTCAGAATAAAAGATTGAGAGAGTGGTTTATTATCTTGAAATATTCTGAATATTGACTATTGAATTCTGAATACCTGAAATAGTAACAAGAAAGAAGGAGAGCTGTTTGTCTTTTTCGGCGGCGACAAAAAATGAGTTGGCCCGTGTGTTTGGCCGGCAGTCATGCTGCCGCGTGGCTGAACTGGCCGCCCTGATCAAGATGGACGGCAGTATTCAAATCAGTGGAGGACAGCTTGTATCACTGAATATTGTCACTGAAAACGCTGCGGTTGCAAGAAAAATTTTTTCTATGGTAAAGAGTCAGTTCGACCTTCATACAGAGGTGCTGGTGCAAAGAAAAACCCGTCTCCGTAAGAATAATGTCTATTTGGTGCGCATCCCCCCGCAGCCGGGAGTAAACATGCTCCTGAACCGGTTAGGTATGATTGACCAAAACGGCCGGTTGATTAACGGTGTGCGGGAAGAATTGTTGAAGAAGGAATGTTGCCGCCGCGCCTACTTGAGGGGAGTTTTTCTCGGCGGCGGTTCAGTGAATAGCCCCGAAGGCACTTACCACCTCGAAATCATTACCGGTAACGAAAAACATGCCCGCTATATCGGCAGGTTGATGCAAAAATTGCGGCTGCCTGCCAAAGAAAGTGAAAGAAAAAACTGGCATGTTGTTTACTTGAAAGGCAGTGAACAGATAGTCCGTTTTTTAAACATTATCGGCGCGCACGCGGCGCTGCTCAATTTTGAGAACGCCAGAATCTACAAAGATATGCGAAATAAGGTCAACCGCCTGGTAAACTGCGAAACGGCCAATTTAAATAAAACTGTCAACGCGTCTGTGCGGCAGTTGGAAAATATCAAGCTGGTGAGAGATACAGTTGGGTTCGATCATATTCCTGTATCTCTTCGTGAAGTAGCTGAATTACGGGTTAAATACCCTGATGCGAGCCTTAAAGAGTTAGGGGATTTTATGCAGCCACGCCTGGGCAAGTCCGGTATTAACCACCGGTTGCGTAAACTTGAAGAAATCGCTGATAATATCAGGGAGGGGAAGTTCTAAAACGAGGTATTCCGGGATCAGCACGGTACGAGTGAAATAATTACCTGCGGAATATCATAAATTATAAAAAACGTCGGCAGGAATAAGCTATTGTCTTAGTGAATTATTATTATTGTTACTATTTTAGGTATTCAGAATTCAGTAGTCGTAAATTCAGAATATTTCATGATAATAAACCATTTTCTCATCCTGACTCCTGACTTAATTATTTAGAAATGGTTTTTTCCAAGGGTGTGAACATAATGCAAATAGGTTATAATCTCAACTTGGAACAGGCCCAAAAATTAGTTATGACCCCCAAGCTGTGCCAGGCTATTGCCGTGCTGCAGCTTTCTTCACTGGAACTCTCCGCGTATATTGAGCGGCAGCTTGAAGAAAACCCCCTGCTGGAGTTACGGGACGACGCGGACGGGGAGACAGGAGAGTTTGACGACGGGGAACAGCCTTACGGGCCGGAATTGGAAAAACAAAAATACGAACTTAATTGGGAAGATTATTTTGAGGACCATTATTATGACGGCAGGGATAGCGGGATTATTCAATATGATAAGTGGTGGAAACAACAGGAGTTTGGTTATGAAAAATTCCTGTCGCAAACACCTACCCTGTCTGAACACCTGCTGTCGCAGTTGAATCTGACCCCGTGCTGCGGAAGAGACAAGTTGATTGGGGAATATTTGATCGGAAACATAGACGATAATGGTTATTTACGGGTTTCTCCGGCAGAAGCGGCGGAGCAGTTGAATGTTGATGTAGAAAGAGTGGCCAAAGTGTTGAATTTGATTCAAAGCTTTGAGCCGGTTGGAGTGGGTGCTAGAAACTTACAGGAATGCCTGTTGATTCAAATTGAACGTTTAGGAATAAAGAATGAAGTTATTAATAAATTAATCAACCATCATTTAATGGATCTGGCCAAGGGCAGGCTGATAAAAATAGCCCATAATTTAGGGGTTACAATACAGGAGGTGCAGCGGTCCACCGACTTGATCAAAACGCTTGACCCAAAACCCGGCCGCAACTTTTCCGGTCTGAACGACGCGTGTTATATCATACCCGATGTTGTTTTGGAAAAGGTAGGAAGCGATTATGTCATTTTAGTGAATGATGCAACCATCCCGCGGGTTATTATTAACCCAGCCTACCGCGCCGTATTGAGTAAGGAAAAAAGCATTGATTCTGATACCCGCCGTTTTGTGGAAAATAAACTCAATGCGGCCATTTGGCTGATCAGGAGCATTGAGCAGCGGCGTTTGACTTTGTACAAGGTTGCCAGTTGTCTGGTTGAGCTGCAGAGAGGGTTTTTGGATCGCGGCATAAAGTACCTTAAGCCCCTTAATCTGAAAAAAGTCGCCGAGATGGTGGGCCTGCACGAGTCTACTGTCAGCAGGGCCACATCGAACAAGTATATTCAAACTCCCCGTGGTGTTTTTGAAATGAAGTGTTTCTTTTCGACCGGACTGAACAACGATACCGGAACCATGATTTCAGCCGGGAGCATCAAAAAATCACTTCAGGAGATTATCGACGGGGAAGATAACAGGTATCCCTTGAACGACCAGAAGATAACCGAGATTTTTAACCGGAGAGGGATCAAGATTTCCAGGCGCACCGTAGCCAAGTACAGGGATGAACTGGGTATACCGGCTGTACAGAAAAGAAAAAGATATTAAGGATAGTAGTCGGTAGTCAGAATTCAGTATTCAGAATATTTAAAGATGTATAGATCTTTTTCTCATCCTGACTCCTGAATTCTGAATACTTGAATAATTCCGGGGTATGTCTGATTAGTCGTACCCCAATTTATTATGGAAAATTACATCATGCGGGAGGAATTTGAGGAGCCATTGAAGAATAAAGTATGTAATAATTAAATAAAAAAGTGGTTAATCTGGCACACTAATGAAAGGAGTGGGTAACACTAATGGGGTGAAAATTGGGATTAATGGTCAAGGAAGGATCGGGCGTGATCTGTTAAGAGGTGCCCTGAAACGCCCGGATCTTGAGGTTGTAGCAGTCAACCACAAAACCCGCCGGCTTTCAGTTTCTGAAACTTATGCCCAGTCAGTGGCGCACATGATTAAATATGATTCCGTGCATGGTGTTTATGATGCAGATATTGAAGTTAAAGATGGAAACTTTGTTATTAACGGAAAGGAAATCAAGTTGTTCGCGGAAGGCGATCCCGCGCTCCTGCCGTGGAAGGAATTAGGCGTCGACATAGTTCTTGAGTCCACCGGCAAATTCAACAATCCGGCGGAGGCGGCAAAACACCTGCAGGCGGGGGCCAAAAAAGTCCTCTTGAGCGCCCCGGCCAAGGGTGGAGAATGCTTAACGGTAGTTATGGGCGTTAATGAGGACAAGTATGAACCGGCACAACACCATGTGATTTCCAATGCTTCCTGCACAACCAACTGTCTTGCGCCGGTGGCTAAGGTCCTTAATGACAAGTTCGGCATTGTCAAAGGGGTTATGACTACTGTGCACGCTTATACCAATGATCAGCAAATCCTGGATATGCCTCACCGGGACATGCGGCGTGCCAGAGCGGCCAACCTTTCCATTATACCCACCAGCACCGGCGCCGCTAAAGCGGTTGGACTGGTTCTTCCGGAATTAAAGGGCAAGCTGAACGGTTTTGCCATGCGGGTGCCCACCCCGAATGTCTCGGTTGTGGATCTGGTGGTTGAGTTAGCCAGGAATACCGACGCTGATGAAATCAACGCGGCTTTTAAAGAGGCTTCGGAAGGACCTCTAAAAGGGATTATGGAGTACTGCGAACTGCCGCTGGTATCAATAGACTTCAACGGCAACCCGCACTCGTCTATTGTTGACGCGCTTTCTACCATGGTCGTTGAAGGAAATATGGCCAAAGTAGTAGCCTGGTACGACAATGAGTGGGGATATGCCCAGCGGTTGCTGGATCTGGCTTCTTATGTTGCTTCTAAAGGGTTATAGGTGTGATTGTGGTCGCGGTGATGCCCGCCGGCAAGCCGCGACTATTTTTAAGGAGGTGTATGTAAAATAGCCAAAAAAACTGTACGCGACCTGGATGTAGCCGGCAAACGGGTGCTGGTGCGGGTGGATTTTAATGTTCCGGTGGATAAAAACGGCCAGGTATCCGACGATACGCGGATCAGGGCAGCCCTTCCCACTATAAATTATCTTCTTGAACAAAAGGCTAAAGTCATACTGGTTTCACACCTCGGGCGCCCCAAAGGGAAAGTAGACGATAAGTACAGGATGGACCCTGTAGCCAAGCGGCTCTCGGAATTGCTCGGGTTCCCGGTCAAAAAAGTGGACGATTGTATCGGTGAATTGCCGCAGGCCGCTATTAGCGGTATGCAAGGCGGGGATGTGGTTCTCCTCGAAAACGTCCGGTTCCACCCCGAGGAAGAGAAAAACAATCAGGAATTCGCCCGGAAACTGTCCGAGATGGCCGATATTTATGTCAACGACGCGTTTGGGACAGCCCACCGCGCCCACGCCTCCACTGAAGGGGTGGCTAAATTCTTGCCTGCCGTGGCCGGCTTCCTGATGGAAAGCGAACTGACGATGCTCGGCAAACTCCTGGCAGCGCCGGAACGGCCTTTTGTGGCTATTATGGGTGGTGCGAAAGTTTCCGATAAGATAGAGGTTATCGCAAATTTATTCAACAAGGTCGACAGCATGATCATCGGCGGCGGCATGGCCAATACTTTTTTAAACGCGATTGGCTGCAAAACAGGCAAATCGCTTTTAGAGACCGACAAGGTCGATCTGGCGAAAGGCCTGATCGAAAAAGCCAATAGCAAGGGGATCGACTTCCTGCTGCCTGTGGATGTTGTCGTTGCGCCGGAAGCGTCGCCTGACGCGGAGCGGAAAACCGTACCGGTCGACCAAATACCGGACGACTGGATGGCGCTGGATATCGGGCCGGAATCAGCCGGGCGTTTTGCTGAAGCCTTAAAATCAGCTAAAACCGTGGTGTGGAACGGCCCCATGGGTGTTTTTGAAATGGAGCCTTTTGCCAAAGGCACCGAAGCTGTGGCCCTCGCGCTGGCCGCGACAGACGCGACAACTGTAATCGGGGGCGGCGATTCGGTGGCGGCGGTGAAGAAAGCCGGAGTTGCCGGAAAGATGACCCATATTTCAACCGGCGGCGGCGCTTCCCTTGAGTTTCTTGAAGGCAAGCAGCTTCCCGGGGTAGTGGCTCTACTTGATAAATAGTGAACTCCAGTAGAAGATCGGGGGCCTGATGGATGATAGAGAAACGTAAGCCCATTATTGCCGGGAACTGGAAGATGTATAAAACGGTTTCCGAAGCTTTGAAGTTTGTCCATGAGTTAACGCGGACAGTGGATGGAATCAAGGATGTTGATGTCGTCGTGTGTCCGCCTTTTACTGCCCTGGCCAAGGTGGCGGAGGCGCTGCGCGGCACCGGTATCGGTGTGGGCGCGCAGGACGTGTACTGGGTGGACGAAGGCGCTTTTACCGGTGAAATATCACCCGTCATGTTAAAAGACGCCGGCTGTTCATATGTAATCATCGGCCACTCTGAACGCAGGCAGTTTTTCGGAGAAATTGATGATTACGTTAACCGCAAGGTTAAAGCCGTTTTGGAGCGCGGCCTGACTCCGATAATATGTGTGGGGGAACGGATTGAGGAGCGTGAGTCCGGTATAACCGAAAGAGTAGTGAAAACCCAAACCGAGGCGGGGCTGGCCGGCCTGACTGCCGATCAGACGGCCGGGCTGGTAATCGCTTACGAGCCGGTTTGGGCCATAGGCACGGGAAAAACCGCTTCCGACGCTGACGCCCAGCAAGTGATCGGGTTTATCCGCGGGCTGGTGAGTGATTTATACGGCGGCGATGTGGCGGCAAAGGTGCGTATCCAGTACGGCGGCAGCGTAAAACCGCAAAACGCCGCGGGCCTGATGGCGCAGCCGGATATCGACGGCGCCCTGGTGGGCGGCGCCAGCCTGGATGTGCAAAGTTTTTCAGGTATTGTAAAAGCAGCCGCCGGAATTTAAATTTTGTTCTGACGACCGACTTCCGACGACTGACGACTGAAACCGGAGGTTCCTGATTTGGAGACAGATAGAAAACCCCTCGTCCTGGTAATAATGGACGGCTGGGGGCTCAGTTCCAGGGTTGAAGGCAACGCCATCGCCTGCGCCAATACGCCAAATATGGATAGTTTCCTGGCTGGCTACCCTCACTGCACCCTTGTTTGCTCAGGTGAGGAAGTAGGCCTTCCTGAAGGTCAAATGGGCAACTCGGAAGTGGGGCACTTAAATATCGGCGCCGGCCGGGTGGTCTACCAGGAGTTTACCCGGATAAACCGGGCCATCAGGGATAATAGTTTTTTTGAGAATGAAGTATTGCAGAAATCCGTAAAATATGTCAAGGAGCATGGTTCCGCGCTGCACCTGATGGGATTGCTGTCGGATGGCGGGGTGCACAGCCACATTAATCATTTATTTGCCCTGCTTGATTTGGCAGCGCGGGAAAATCTCAACAAGGTCTATGTCCACGCTTTCCTTGACGGGCGGGATGTGCCGCCCGCCAACGCCAAAGAATATTTTGCCCTCCTTGAAGCCAAGTTGGATGAACTGGGCTTCGGAGCGGTGGCGACGGTGATGGGCCGTTATTACGCCATGGACAGGGACCGCCGCTGGGAGCGTGTGGAACAAGCTTATAACGCCATGGTTTTCGGTGAGGGGGTACAGGCGGGCAATCCGTTTGAAGCGGTAGACCTCGGGTACGGCAGGGGAGAAACAGATGAATTCATCCGGCCGACGGTGATTACGCGGGAGGGCGGTAACCCGGTGGCCAGGGTTGCCGACGGTGACGCCATAATATTTTACAACTTTCGTCCGGACCGGGCGCGCGAGCTGACCCGTGCTTTTATAGATGAGGATTTCAACGGCTTTGCCCGCCGTGACGGGTACCCGAGGGTTCATTTCACCTGTATGACGCTTTACGACAAGACCATTAAGGCGCCTGTCGCTTTTGAGCCCCAGAAATTAGATAATACATTAGGCCAGGTGCTCAGCGACAACGGAATTGTTCAACTGAGGCTTGCTGAGACGGAAAAATACGCGCATGTGACGTTTTTCTTCAACGGTGGTGTTGAAGCGCCCAACCCGGGTGAAGAAAGAATTCTTATTCCTTCTCCCAAAGTGGCGACTTACGACCTGAAGCCTGAAATGAGCGCATTTGAAGTTACCGATACATTTTTAGAACAACTTGACACAGGCAAGTTCGGGGTAATCATCATGAACTATGCGAACGCCGACATGGTTGGGCATACCGGTGTTATGGCCGCGGCGGTCAGCGCGGTGGAGGCTGTGGACCGTTGCCTCGGCAGAGTGGTCCGGGCCGTGCTGGAAAAGGACGGAACTGCCCTGATCACGGCGGACCACGGCAACGCTGATGAAATGATCGATGAAAACGGCGAGGTCTTTACCGCTCATACCACTAATCCGGTCCCTTTTTTGCTGATCCGCCGCGATGTTACAGGGGTTTTCTTGCGTAATGGAAGTCTGGAGGACATTGCCCCAACCATGCTTCAATTACTGGATATTCCCAAGCCGCGGGAAATGACCGGCAAATCGCTAATTCAAAACGATAGTACAATCAAATAAGGGGGAATACCTGTGTCCACAATAATAGAAGATATTCATGCCCGCGAGATCCTTGATTCCCGCGGCAACCCGACCATTGAAGTGGAAGTGGTCCTTGAAAACGGCATAATGGGAAGGGCGGCCATACCTTCCGGGGCGTCCACCGGCGCCTATGAGGCAGTTGAATTAAGGGATGGCGACAGCAAGCGGTACAACGGCAAAGGAGTATTGAAAGCGGTTGAGAATGTCAAATCCGTTCTCACACCTGAAATAGCAGGATACGATGCCACGGATCAGGCCGGCATCGACAGGGCCATGCTGGAGTTGGACGGAACACCGAACAAAGGCAAGTTGGGCGCCAACGCCATTTTGGGTGTCTCCATAGCCGTGGCTAAAGCCGCCGCGGAAGCGGTGGGCCTGCCCCTCTACCAGTACCTGGGGGGCACGAACGCCAAAGTGCTGCCGGTGCCGATGATGAACATCTTAAACGGCGGCAAGCACGCGGATAACAACGTCGATATTCAGGAGTTCATGGTTTTGCCGGTAGGCGCCGCTAATTTCGCCGAGGCGCTGCGGATGAATACAGAAGTGTACCATATGTTGAAAAGCGTGCTGAAAAAGAAGGGGTTAAACACCGCGGTCGGCGACGAGGGCGGCTTCGCGCCGATGCTGGGGTCAAATGAAGAAGCGCTGGCGGTTATTCTTGAAGCCATTCAAGCCGCGGGTTACCGGCCCGGCGAGGAAATTGCCCTGGCAATCGACTCTGCCGCAACAGAATTTTTCAAAGACGGCAAATATGTTTTAGCGGCCGAAGGGAAGAGCCTTACCGCGGCTGAAATGGTGGATTATTACGCCATGCTGGCGGATAAATACCCGATTATATCCATCGAGGACGGATTGGCCGAAGACGACTGGGACGGTTGGAAAATGCTTACCGACCGCCTGGGCGGGAGGCTTCAAATAGTTGGCGACGACCTGTTTGTCACGAATACTGAGCGCTTGACCCGGGGTATTAAGTCAGGTACGGCCAATTCTATTTTGATCAAGCTGAATCAGATCGGTACCATCACCGAGACACTCGACGCTATCGAAATGGCCAAGCAGGCCGGCTATACCGCTGTTGTTTCCCACCGTTCCGGTGAGACGGAGGACGTAACCATTGCCGATCTGGTGGTGGCGACCAACGCCGGGCAGATAAAGAGCGGCGCTCCCTGCCGTACCGACCGGGTAGCCAAATATAACCAATTATTAAGGATTGAGGAAGAATTGGGCGGCCTGGCCATTTATAAGGGAAAGGACACTTTTTATAACTTAAAATAAAATAAAATTAACCTGATGCTGTTATGATATCTGTTAAATAATTATGCGTTACTCCGGGGGCTTATATATGTGTCCCCGGTGATTTATTTTGCGATTTTATTTATAAATAAAGTATATTTTAATTCTTACCATGTTGCGGGAAACCGGCAGAACTGGCGGTATGACCAAATATTTATCTTATTACGATTGTCAGTTATTTTACAGTATGATATAATTACTTCGGTTTATTGACCGCCGAACCCGGTATTGCGCATATTATTATTTTAATATTATCATCTAATATTCGATGTTTTTTCTTATATGATATTCTGTTTCAGGTTAGCTTACATAAGCCGTGCGTTAAGCGGCGGAAACAAAACAGCAATTTCCGGGATTCAAGACCTGAAAAGGAGGTGAACATGTAGTGAAGGTTGCAGTGACTGCCCTTCATGTCATACTATCTGTTGCTTTAATCGCAGTCGTTGTTCTGCAATCCGGCAGAAGCGCCGGCCTGTCCGGAGCAATCGCCGGGGGTGCGGAAACATTATTCGGTAAAAAGAAAGGGCTGGACGAGTTACTGGGGAAGGTCACTATCGTGGTAGCACTGTTATTTGCGGCTACCGCACTTGTTTTGGTTGCCTGGAAGTAGATTTAGGTAGACTAAAGAACTTCAGGAGAAGAGGAGGGTTAATAAAAATGCAGGACT
>JGI12104J13512_1001949_pt1 | contig 13913 bp, 17 predicted proteins | sample TerdegcTABiofilm_FD_13512 | JGI IMG/M metagenome (IMG submission 13512)
CGATGTCCGCCACCTTCTCCGGCACCAGCCGGCCGACAGCCAGGTAGTCCAGAAAGAAAAGCGGCTCGGCGCCCTGGGCCAGGATATCGTTGACACACATGGCCACCGCGTCGATGCCGATGGTGTTGTGCCGGCCGGTCAGCATGGCCACCCTGAGCTTCGTGCCGACCCCGTCCGTACCGGAGACGAGCACCGGCTCGCGGTACTTGGCGGTATTCAAGGCAAACAGGCCGCCGAAGCTGCCGATGTCGGCCAGCACCTCCGGCCGGAAAGTGCTCCGCACGGCGCCGCGCATCAGGCGCACCGCCTCGTCGCCGGCTTTGATATCCACCCCCGCGTCCGCGTAGGTCAGGCCTGTCTTCTGCTCAGCCATAAAAAACCTCCTAAATTAAGTTCAGAAATAATCTATGTTCATTCAAGAATAAACTTGTCCCGCTCACAAGTCTTCGGGATTTCCACGGGGTAGTCGCCGCTGAAACAGCCGGTGCAAAAATTATCCCTTTTCTCCCCGAAAACACTCAGCAGTCCTTCCAGGCTCAGGTAATGAAGACCGTCGGCGCCGATAAACTCCCTGATTTCTCTCAGGGGTTTCCGGCAGGCAATCAATTCATCCTCTTTCGAGATGTCAATACCGTAAAAACAAGGCTTGATCACCGGCGGTGAACTGATGCAAAAGTGGACTACTTTCACGCCGCACTCCCGCAGCATGTTGACAATTTTGCCGCTGGTAGTGCCCCGGACGATTGAGTCGTCCACCATGACCACCCGCTTGCCGTCCAGCACGTCCCGGATGGGATTCAGCTTGAGCCTCACCCCCAGGTCACGGATGCTCTGGCTGGGCTGAATGAAGGTACGGCCGATGTACCGGTTTTTCATCAGGCCTTCTTCAAAAGGAATACCCGATTCGGCGGCGAAACCCCTGGCGGCGGCGATACCTGAATCGGGTACGGGAATGACCATGTCGGCCTCGACCGGGTACTCCCTGGCAAGCTGGCGGCCCATATCCCGGCGCACCTTGTTGATATTGAACCTGTCCATGCAGCTGTCGGCCCGGGCAAAGTAGATGTACTCAAAGATACAGTGCGCCCTCTTGCCGTCCTGAAAGGCCATGTGGCTGCTCAGGCCGTTCTCGTCAACAACGATGATTTCACCGGGCTTCACGTCCCGGATCATCTCCGCTCCGACAGTATCCAGGGCACAGGACTCGGACGCCAGTACATACGCATTGCCGCGCCGGCCCAGGCACAAAGGCCGGATGCCGTTCGGGTCGCGGACGCCAATCAGTTTTTTCTCGGTAAGGATCAACAGTGAATACGCGCCCTTGATGTCGGCCATGCTCTTCTTTATGGCATCGACAAGGCTGTCCTGGCTGTACCTGGCGATCAAGTTGACAATGGTTTCGCTGTCGGTGGTGGATTGAAACACCGACCCGGCGGAATACAACAGGGAGCGGAGCTCGGTCGTATTGGTCAGGTTGCCGTTGTGGGCCAGCCCGAGCATGCCTCTCGAAGAATGAAAAACGAACGGCTGGGCGTTAAGCGGGTTGTTGGTGCCGGTGGTGGAATAGCGCACATGTCCAATGGCCAAATGCCCCTGGAAACTGTTCAGTTTTTCATGGTTGAACACTTCGGAAACCAGGCCCATGTCTTTTTGTAGATGAATCTTCCTCCCGTCGGCCACGGCTATGCCGGCGCTTTCCTGCCCCCGGTGCTGCAAGGCATACAAGCCGTAGTAAGTGAGCCTGGCCACGTCCAGGCCGGGGCCGTAGATACCGAAGATGCCGCACTCTTCCCTGGGTTTATCCCCTTCCAGGGCTTCACCCGGGTCGTTCTTGTATCCCTCCATTTTCCTCTCCCCCACAAAACAAAGTATTCAAGTACTCAGGAGTCAGAATTCAGAATATTAAAAGACGAAAAACAAATTCTCTCATTCCGGCTTCCTGTCTCCCTGACTCCTGCTCTTTAAATCCCGTTCAGCTTGTCATACTCATCCAAAACACCGTTCGCGTCATAGTAGCCGATTTCTTTCCGGCCTATTTCATTATATTTTTCAATAGTGCGGTCAAGGGTAGCCTGTCCATAAATATACGCGATCAAAGTATTGAATTTATCTTCTTGAATATCAATAAATTTCTGGTCGACCTGCGGCGTTCCCGGATAAATGCCTTCCGCCTGCCCGGCCCGCAAATGCTCGAGGAAAGACCTGCCGGACTTCAAGGCCGCGGCTTTCGCCGATTTCGTGGCCTCGAACCAGCCGGAATGCATAATCTTATAATAATCCCTCATCGACTGTTTATTAAAGTTGACAAAGTAATACTTATTATTATAATTTGCTTTAGTGGTCACCCTGATCGAGTCGGTGTCAATGGTGTCGACGAAAACCAGCTTGCCGCCGTCCCGCGCGATTTCCCATTTGAGATCCCATAAGAACAAGCCGAGTTTGTTAAAGAATTCCGCCACCAAAATCCCGCCCAGAATACACATTTTAATGATATCCAACAGGCTTTTGCCGTTGCTTCCGCTGATATGCAGGGCTTCCTGCAATTTCAAACTCCTGTCCTCGGGCTCATACTTGGTGGTAAAGTCCACCACCGGTTTTGCGAACAGCGTCCAGGGCACCAGCTCTTCCTGCAGCCCAAGCTCTTTAAGATAATTTTTTCTCTCTTCACCGTTCATATTCACGTAATTTCTATAGATGGAAGATCCCGAGGTAACGCCGATACGCACGATATTTTCCAGAGGGACGACATACTTGTCCGCGCCGTAATATCCGCTGTAGTCCCATAAATGATTATCATTGTACGAAACGCGCTCTGGCTTGATAATTTTATACTTCTTGACTAAAACATACTGGCTCGGATGCGGGGGAAATGATTTAGCGTACACTGCACCGGTATTCTGGTCAATCATGCCCAGGTGGTGCGTGTCCGCCCCGTTCAGCCGGAAATCCTCCAGCAGGCCTTCACATAAAAATGCCAGAAACTCCTTGTCCTGCGCATACTTCCGGCAGATATGCCCGTATATGTTTTCCCATTCCTCGGGCGTTTCCAGCAGGGAATATATTTTGTGCCTTAACGCCGTCCGGCAGATATCGCTGTGCGGAATGGAAAAAATAGTGCCGACATCAAACACCGAACCGCCCGGCATGGTCTTGCAAACCATCCACTCCGGATGCTCTTCCAAAAAATACAGCTCCTGCACCGAACCGTTGTAGTCCGGCTGGCGCAGTTTGGATAAATCAATCACAGTCCTTTCACTCATCGGAATCATTCACCCCAATATATATTCTCACAAACCAAACCGCCGATAGACATCATCCACATGCTTCAAGTGGTAGTTATAGTCGAACAGTTCGTCTATCTCCTTTTCAGTGAGCAGGGCGGTTACTTCGCCGTCTTTCAGCAGCAAATCACGGAAACTCGCCCCGGTGCGCCAGGACTGCATGGCGTTGCGCTGCACCAGCTCGTAGGCGCGCTCCCGGCTGACGCCCTTTTCTTCCACCAGGGCCAGCAGGACACGCTGGGAAAAGATCAGCCCGTGCGTGCGCTCGACATTGCGCAGCATGTTTTCCGGATAGACCAGCAGGTTGGTGATGATGCCGGTGAGCTTCACCAGCATGTAGTCCAGCGTGATGGTGCTGTCGGGAACAATCACCCGCTCCACCGAAGAGTGGGAGATATCCCGCTCGTTCCAGAGCGGCACGTTTTCCATGGCCACCAGCGCGTTGCCGCGCAGGAGGCGGGCCAGCCCGGAGACGCGCTCCCCGGTGATCGGGTTGCGCTTGTGCGGCATGGCTGAAGAGCCCTTTTGGCCCTTTTTGAAAAATTCCTCCACTTCCAGGATGTCGGTGCGCTGGAGGCTGCGCAGTTCGGTGGCGAACTTGTCCAGGGAGCTGCCGATCACCGCGATGGTGGTCAGGTACTCCGCGTGGCGGTCCCGCTGCAGCACCTGGGTGGACACCATGGCCGGCCGCAGGCCCAGGCGGGCGCAGACATGCTCCTCCACCCGCGGGCTGATGTTGGCGTACGTCCCGACCGCACCGGAGATCTTGCCCACGCTGATATTCTCCACCGCCCGCTCCATCCGCTGGATGTTGCGGTCAGTTTCGGCCACCCAAAGCAGCATCTTCAGGCCGAAAGTAATCGGCTCGGCGTGGATGCCGTGCGTGCGCCCGATCATGATCGTGTTCCGGTGCTCCCTGGCTTTTTCCAGCAGCGCCCCCCGCAGCTGCTTCAGCCTGCCCACGATATGCAGGCCCGCTTCTTTCATCAGAACGGCCATGGACGTGTCCAGCACGTCCGAGGAAGTCAGCCCCAGGTGGATGTACTTGGACGCTTCGCCGACATACTCGCCCACGTTGGTGGTAAAAGCAATCATGTCGTGGTCCACCACGGCTTCGATCTCCGCGATGCGCTGCACGTTGAAATCAGCCTTATCCTTGATTTCCGCCAGCGCTTCCGCGGGAATCTGCCCCAGTTCAGCCATAGCCTCACAGGCATAAATCTCCACGTCGAGCCACTTGCGGAACTTATTTTCTTCCGACCATATCCGCGCCATTTCCGGCAGCGTGTAACGTTCAATCATTCTTAACGCCTCCAATGGATCAGTAGTCAGTAGTCAGAAGTCAGGAGTCAGAATAAAGAGCACGATCCCGAACTCTGAATGCCTGAATAGTAACTTGTACTTGTTAGGAGCTAGGAGTCAGAATAAGAGAACGATTACCCGTCTCAAAACATTCTGAATCCTGACTCCTGAATTCTGAATACCTCAACAGTAACCTACCCTAACCTCTTCAGGTATTCCTCTATTCCCAGCTCAGCTAAAAGCGCGTCTTTCTCCTTGACCTGGCGGGCGAGTTTTTCTTTGTAAGCAGCCACGCGCAGGCGAACATCAGGGTTGGTGGCGCCGATAATCTGCGCCGCCAGGATCCCGGCGTTTTTCGCGCCGTTGATGCCCACAGTCGCCACCGGCACCCCGGAAGGCATCTGGACGATGGCGTAAAGAGCGTCAACCCCGTTCAACGCGCCCGATTTAATCGGCACACCGATCACCGGCAAAGGAGTGTGCGCGGCAATAACTCCCGGCAGGTGGGCGGCCCCGCCCGCGCCGGCGATAATCACCGCCAGCCCCCGCTCCGCAGCCGTCCGGGCGTAATCCGCCGTTTTATCCGGCACCCGGTGGGCGGAAGATATCACAACCTCGCTGGCAACACCCAGGTCGTCCAGAACAGCGGCTGCATCCTTCATAACAGGCAGGTCGGAGTCACTGCCCATAACAATTCCGACTAATGTTTCCGGCATACGCGTTACCCCTTAATATTCTTAAGACTATTCTTGTGAAAATAAAAACGCGGTCGAAAAAAGTAATAACGCCCGTTCGCAAATGACGGGCTTAAAACTAACCTGAACTTAAACTTATATTAACAAATCACTACGAAAAATGTCAATATGTTACCGGTCACCTGACCACACGCTTTTCACATTATCCCTCATCATAACCAATTGCCCCGGCCACTCATCAACAGCAAATTGATTAATAGATATCATTACGCGCTCATGGATTTTTTGCTTGTTAGGCTGTCGAAGACACACTATTAAAATACCATAATGTTGTTCATACCGATAACCTGCAAATCCTCTGTCTGTGGTGATAAATAAACACTTACGACGCTGGACGACTCTCCATAGTTTCTCATCAGACATGCCTTCTTTTGATGTTCCCCGGTTGTCAAAAACGTTATGTCCAATCCTCCGTAATGCTTGAACAGTCACTAAGGGAATATTTTCATCCACATAGATATTCATATTCTGTTCGTAGCCTCAATGGGTGAAAAGCTTTCTTCGGCAAGCAAGGCAGCGTAATAAAGACAGGCAAGAATATCTTCTCTTTCAAGAGATGGATATTCACCTAATAGTACTTCAATGGTATCCCCATTGGCCAACATTTTAATAATCTGATGTACGGGGATACGGGTACCTTTGACACAGGCCTGACCATGACAAATAGCCGGGTCTATTGAAATACGGTCAATCATCAAAACACCCCCGCTCTAAAAACGATTTGCAATTTATCATGCCAGAATAGTTGTAATAATTATAGCAGAATGTATTCAAAGTGTATATTTTCTTTTCATGAAAGCAAAAACTCATACCGCCTCCGGCCATAAATTATCCGCCGGATTTCAACTGTCTTTTCCCTCACAATATAAAGCAACAGCTAATTATTCAGTGAAAACACACGGTAGCCCTTTACCTTTAACAACGGGTTTTTAACAAGAAGAGATCTCAAGGACATTTGTGACAGCAATCCTCTCTTCTCAATTATCTCGTCATAAAGCTTTACCGCCCCTTCAGGTGAAAGTTCGTTTATAAAGTTAGCAATATCCTGCAAATCCTGCAATCCCATTTTTAGTGATAAAGACCGGCTCGCGCTCTTTATGACAAAACTCAGAGGCCCAATGATTGTGGATGCAGAGCCAGTATCTATCAGAAAATTGTTTGGCTAACAATCCTATCCACCCAATTTTTCTTTTAACGCATCCTGGAGAACTTTGGACAAACTAACGCCAGCATCGGCAGCTTTTACGTCCAACCATCCAGGTATGCTAACCGTGCGGCGTACTGCTCGGTTGTCGCGTATTTCGGCCCGAACAAGATTCACGAATTGATTTGATGAGGGTTTAATTGTTTTTATATTACTGGGAACCGGAATATTTTCTTTTTCTTCCAGCAAATATTCAACCCATTGCGTCAATGCGCTTTGCGCCATGTACATGGCATTGCCTAAGGATTTACCTTCACTGATACAACCCGGCAAGTCAGGAAAGGTAATTGTGTAACTGCCATCGCTATTTTGTTCAAAGATGGCAGGAAAGATATATTCCACGGTGACATCTCCCTTTCTGGAATTTAGGCTTTATTAACTATCCCAAGTAACGGGGTCTATTTCAACCCCGCATCCTTAAGAATTTGTCTGGCCGTGTTTTCGCTAATTTCGCGGTGTCTAGGAACTTGTACGGCTCGCTTGTTAGGAGCCTTGTAGATGGTGTGATTTCCATCGTCTCTTATTTTGCTAAAGCCGTTGGCTTCCCAGTTTCTTATCAAGTCCCGTCGCTTCATCGTTTACGTATCTCCCCTTAATATCCATTATATTGCGTAATTTACGTAATATCAATACATTTATTTCAAGAGCCGGTATCCCATTGACCCATTATGGGAATAATATTATAATGAGATAATTACGAGGAGGTTTTACCTATGGATAATAATATTATTTTTGTTAATAGCGAATTCGAAGAAGTTGATACCCGAACTATTGATGAAAGAAATAGGCTTACCATTGGTGAATTAATAAAAGGCTATAAAAGAGTGCGGATATATAAAAATAACCGGGGGGAAGTTTTTCTACAACCTATTGTCGAAATCCCCGCCTCCGAATTATGGCTTCTTCAGGACAAAGAAGCATTGGAAGGCGTTCTTAAAGGCATTAAAGACGCTTCTGAGGGTAAAATTTCCCGCCTGGATCTTAATGAGCTTTAGCATGGGGTAAAAAATGTTTACGATATATATCACTGATCAGGCGCAGCAACAAATAACTATGCTTAAGAATGATCGAGGGCTTAACAAAAGATACAAAGCTGTTAAAAAAGCCCTTTATCTTTTAGCGGAAAATCCCCGCCATAAGAGCCTTCAAACTCATGAATTTACCTGCCTGAAAGGCCCCAAAGGAGAAAAAGTTTTCGAAGCATATGCTGAACAAGCCACTGCGGCAGCTTACCGGATATTTTGGTGTTATGGTCCGGATAAAGATCAAATCACCATCCCGGCAGTCACAAAACATCCGTGAAATGCTTAAGATGCCGGCCTTGAAACTGTGGAGGAGAACTGGCTTTAGCCATGGGGGGAGCATCAAGAGGCCCTGTCTTTCATCAGCATTACTTTTACAGTCTGCAGCAAAATAGCCAGATCCCTGGCCAGCGAGTACGATTTGGTGTAAAGCAAGTCATATTTCAATTTATTTTCCGGGCTGGTGCTGTACCGCCCGGCAATCTGAGCCAGGCCGGTGATACCCGACTTTACATTCATCCGGTAGACATATTCCGGCGTCTGTTTCACCAACTCGTTGACGAAAAAAGGTCTTTCCGGCCGCGGTCCCACGATGCTCATATCACCCTTCAGAACATTCAACAACTGCGGGATCTCGTCGATCCGGGCCGCCCGCAGCAAGCGGCCCACCCTGGTAACCCGCGGATCATTCTCCAACGCCAGCACCGGCCCGCTCTCCTGTTCAGCATTTACCACCATGGTGCGAAACTTATACAGATAAAAAGGTTTTTCCTGCATGGTAAGACGCTTCTGCCGGTACAAAACAGGCCCCGGAGAGTCCAATTTAACAGCGAGGCCCACCAGGATACACAAGGGTGCGGCAACCATCAGCGCGGCCAGGGAAATTATAATATCAACCAACCTTTTCAAAATCATGGATTCCTCAGGTATTTTTAAACGACCCACGGCAAATATGGGCACGTCGTCAACCTGGTCCAGCCTTGCCTGTGTTAACATAATCTCATATAAATCAGGCACGAGGAACACTTTCATATCTTTGGCCACACAAGCGTCAATAACCTTGGCTTTATGCTCCTGGGAAAGATTCGAACAGACAAAAACCTGGTCGGGTTTCACGTTGTCAAGACATTGGCAAAATTCAGGCAGCCCGCCCAGCACTGACCAGCGGTTCACAGCAAAGCAAAAACATTCGCAGCCTTCATCTTTCAACTCATGGCCATCTAATGCCGGATAGCCAGAATCAGACTGAGAATCAAGAACAAGGCCGGATACCTTAATCACCCCGCCCGCCGCTGATTCCAATTTTTCAGCCAAGGCGGCTGCTTCTAAAGGTTGTCCGACCACGACAACCCTTCTGGTACTCTGCAACCCCCTTTCCAGGTGCCAGGCCGCTCTTCTCCAGAGGCTGAGCAGAACCAATTGAATAAACGGCGCGGCCAACAGGACCGAACGCGGGAAGGTGAAACCACGAAAAAGGAAGGATAACGCCATACCGGCCAAGGCTTGAAAGAACACAACACAAATCAATGAAGCAAAAACTTCCGCCCAGCGCCACCGGTAACTGCCATATAACTTGTAGAAATAAAAAAGGATAAGCGCGGTTGCAGTAAGCCAGGGCCAGGTGGTAAGATAGGAAGTCAGGTTATATTCCGGAATATGCCCACGGAATTTAATTAAGAATGCCAGCAGGTAGCCCAGATTAATCAGGACAAGATCAAACAGCACAAGTCCTGTGCGAAAAAATATTTTATCCTTTTGCATTTCCATTTTCCTTTTAACAACCGATAAATTATTCTCATTATAGCATAGCATTTTTACCTGTACTCATGAAAGATATAGTTCTATGTACTTTTTTCTCATTTCGTTTATGCTAAACAAATTATCAGCTCTTTGCCGTCCCAGTTCCCCCATCGAAAGGCGCTTGTCTCTACTGGAAATCAGGTCCCTGAGAGCCTTTTCCGCCGCTTTCAGGTCAAGTTCGTTTATTAAACAACCCGTTTTCTGATGCACCACCAACTCGCCCACACCCCCCACCGCGTTGGCCACAACCGGACACCCTGCCTGCATCGCCTCAATTATAGTCAAAGGCAGGCCTTCCCATCTTGAAAACAGGACAAAAACATCAAAATCCCGCACTAATTCCGCCGCTTCCTCTCTCGCACCCAGTAAAAACACACGCCCGTTCAGACCCTTGGCATTGATGAATTCTTCACACTCAGATCTCAACGGACCATCGCCGATAATAACAAAATAAAGTTGTCCCTCACCCGGACCTCTGTCAGGACGGGTGATCATTTGCGCGGCTAACTCCAGTAAAAACAGCGGGGCTTTCTGAGGCGCCAGGCGGGCCACTGTCCCGATGATAATATCTTCTTCTTTAATATCTAGTTCCCCGCGTAAAATCCCTTCCCGTTTTTGGGCCTCAGGCAGACCGTTATAAATCACACAAAACTTACCATCAGCCGCGAGCCTTAAACTCCGGCCCTTCGCCAGGTCGCTTTCAGACACACAGACAACCTTAGTGCTAACCGCTCCGGCCAGCCGCTCCGCCCATTCGTAGAAGAAACGGACAGGGCGGCTCTGGTACTCGTTTATCCCCCACCCGTGCACGGTGAAATAAATCTTAGGCACGCCGGCCAACCAGGCGGCCAGCCTGCCCAAGATGCCGGCCTTGGAACTGTGGCAGTGGACAATATGAAAATCCTCTTTTTTCATCAATGAATAAAGCTTCCAAAGGGCTTTGAGGTCATTTAACGGCGAGATGTCTCTTTTCAACTCCGGAATTTCAACCACATGTATGCTTTGGGGCAGGTCTATTAACCAATTCACCAACTCGCCACCGGGCGCGCAGGCAACAGTTACCTCAAACTGTTCCGCGGGCAGCCCGGCAACAATATGGTAAACTACTTTTTGCGCTCCGCCAAGTTCAGATAATGTTATTACATGTAAAACTTTAATCCGGGCCAAAGAACACCTCATTACATTTCTAGAAAAATAAAGGGGAATTGGCAACTCTGTCGAATCGATTATATTATTAAAATATCATTACATCAAGAAATAATAATATTTTTTAAGCTGCGATTGGAGTGTTGTTATGAAAGCGCTTATTCTGGCCGGGGGAAAAGGAACCAGACTCAGGCCTTTAACACATACCATGGCCAAACAACTGGTGCCGGTGGCGAACAAGCCTGTTTTGCATTTTGTGATGGAACAGATAGCGGAAGCCAACATCAATAAAGTGGGAATTATAATATCGCCGGAAACCGGCGAACAAATTCAAGCTTCAATAGGCTCCGGGGACAAATGGGGTGTCGACACAACCTATATCATGCAGGACAATCCGGCCGGGCTGGCGCACGCGGTGAAAACCGCCCGTGATTTTTTAGGCGACGCGCCTTTTCTGATGTTTTTGGGAGACAACTTAATCCAGGGCGGGGTAAAAGAACTGGCAGCACAATTCAATGCCGGCGAGTGTGACGCCTCAATTCTGTTAAAAGAGGTAACCAACCCAAGCGCTTTCGGTGTGGCTGTGATCGACGGCCAACAACGTGTTCAGCAGCTTATCGAAAAACCAAAAAACCCTCCCAGCAACCTCGCGCTGGTGGGAGTTTACCTGTTTAGCCCGCTCGTGCATGAAGCCATCGACAGGATAAAGCCTTCCTGGCGGGGAGAGCTGGAAATAACCGACGCCATTCAGGAACTGCTCAACATGGGACATAAGGTTACAGCCAGGCAACTCACCGGCTGGTGGCTGGACACCGGGAAAAAAGACGACATTCTTGAAGCCAACCGGGTGGTGCTGGATGAGTATGCAAGCACCCGGGTTCTTGGCAGCGTCGACGAAAAAAGCCAGGTGGCAGGACGGGTGCAGGCCGGCGCCGGTTCGGAAATAATAGAAAGTATAATTCGCGGGCCGGTGGTGATTGGCGAAAACTGCAGAATAATTCGTTCCTTCATCGGGCCGTTTACCGCGGTGGGAAACGGGAGTATACTGGAAGACGTAAACATCGAACATTCCGTAATACTGGATAGATGCGAACTACGCCAGGTGCCGCGCCTGGAAGACAGCCTCATCGGCACAGGGGCCAAAGTCGGCAAGAAAAAATCGGAACATAAAGCATTGCACCTTTTTCTGGGAGACGATGCGGAAGTGATTTTATAAATAATTTATTCGGAAAGTTAATATTTTGATATAGAAGGTGAAAAAGTTGGAACTAATCCAGGATGTAGTGGTTAAACAACTAAAGATCATCCCAGATGACCGGGGTTACCTCATGGAAATGATGCGCCGGGACTGGCCGGAGTTCATGCAGTTCGCCCAGTCCTATATAACAGCCTGCTATCCGGGAGTCTTTAAAGCCTGGCATTACCATAAAAAGCAATACGACCATTTCGTCTGTCCCTGGGGTATGGCCAAAGTGGTGTTATACGATCCCAGACCGGACAGCCCCACCATGGGAAAGGTCAATGTATTTCACATAGGCCAGTTAAATCCCGTCCTCCTGCGCATACCTCCATTAGTATATCACGGCTTCACGGCTGAAGGAGGGCAATTGGCCTTAATCGTAAATTACCCGACCGAGCTTTATAACTACGATGAGCCGGACGAGTACCGCCTGCCGCACAACGACCCGTCCATTCCCTACGACTGGGAGGTAAAACACGGTTGATAGTACTGGTAACCGGCGCTCAAGGCATGCTGGGCAGGCAGGTCGTCCTTGAATACAATAAGCGGGGCGCTGAAGTCTACGGATTTTCCCGGCAAGAACTAGATATAACTAATTATGAGCAAATATACACAACAATAGAGAAAATCAAGCCCGAAATTGTAATAAATTGTGCCGCCTATACAAACGTGGATGGCGCTGAAAAAGAAAATGAAAAGGCTTTTCTAATAAATGGCCTTGGACCGCGCTATTTATCCCTGGCCTGCCGCCAGTTCGGATCAACACTGGTGCATATAAGCACAGACTACATCTTTAACGGACAGACCAACCACCCATATCAAATCTACGACACTCCTTGTCCCATTAACGTTTACGGCGCCAGCAAACTATTCGGGGAGGCAGCGGTGCGTGAAACCGGAGGCCGCTTTTTCATCGCCCGCACAAGCTGGCTTTTCGGCCCCGGCGGAAAAAATTTTATCGACACAATCCTGGGTCTCGCCCGGCAAAAAGACGAACTAAATGTTGTCAACGACCAGCAAGGCTCCCCCACCTACACCGTCGATTTGGCCGGGGCACTGGCCGACCTCGCGGCCAGTAAGATTTATGGGACTTACCATACTACCAATAACGGAGCTGCTACATGGTATGGACTGGCAAAGAAAGTTGTCGCTACGGCAGGTCTAAAAACAGTGGTCAACCCCTGTGCGACCAAAGATTTCCCCAGGCCTGCCCCCCGGCCCGCTTTTTCAGTGATGAACCCTTTTCCGTTAGAAAAAGTAATTGGATATAACCTCCCCGCTTGGGAGGATGCCGTAGAGAGGTATATGAAAGAAATAATATAACGGAGGCTAATATTATGAAACTACTGGTAACAGGAGGAGCGGGTTTTATCGGCTCCAATTTTATACGGCTTATTTTAGGTGAAAGCGACTGGGAAGTTGTCAACCTCGACAAGCTGACTTACGCCGGAAACCTGGAAAACCTTGCCGATGTAAAAGATAACCCCCGGTACTCTTTTGTCCGTGGAGACATTGCTGACGCAAAATTAGTTGATGAAACCTTTAAGCAACACAAATTTAACGCGGCAATAAACTTTGCCGCCGAATCTCACGTGGACAGGAGCATCCAGGACGCTTCACCCTTCATCTCAACCAACATAGCGGGCACACAGGTCCTGCTTGACGCCGCCAGAAGATACGGGCTGCATAAGTTCGTCCAGGTTTCCACCGACGAAGTATACGGCAGCCTGAATATGGACGACAGCGCATTTACCGAAGAGAGCCCTTTGGCACCGAACAGTCCCTATTCCGCCAGCAAAACCTCGGCCGACCTCCTCTGTCGCGCCTACTTCAAAACGTACGGCCTGCCGGTGACGGTCACCCGCTGCTCCAACAACTTCGGACCCTATCAATTTCCTGAAAAGTTAATCCCGCTTGTAATCACCAACGCAATAGAAGATAAACCCATCCCGGTTTACGGTGACGGTATGAACGTAAGGGACTGGATCCACGTGCTTGACCATTGCCGGGGTTTGAAACTGGCTATAGAAAAGGGCGTTCCGGGAGAAATATATAATATCGGCGTAAGCGTCAAAAAGAAGACACCTTCAATATAGAAAAAAGACATGAGAAAATAAGCCTGGACATTAAGAAAAGGAAGGATGTTCAGGAATGGATAGCAAG
>JGI12104J13512_1001957_pt1 | contig 13854 bp, 8 predicted proteins | sample TerdegcTABiofilm_FD_13512 | JGI IMG/M metagenome (IMG submission 13512)
TTCAGAACGGCGGGTAGGCTGGCGGGAAACGCAGCAGCAGCCACTTCTCCTCATACCGCTGCCAGTGCGACCAGCCGAGCTTCTCCAGCAGCTCGATCCGCTTCGCGAACAATTCCTTGTCTGGTTTGGAATCGGCAATCTTGCGATTCAGCAACCGCAGGGCTTCGCCCAGTCGGCCGTGACGCACCTCGCGGTCGATGTGCAGCAGCAAGTACTCGTCGCTCGTCGTGTCCGCCCACTTCTGCAACGCCGCGAACGCCTCTTCGAAGGCCGCCCAGCCGTCCTCGGCCGCAGGGCCGGTGTCCGTCGGCGACGTGGCGGGCGCAGACGCGGGCACGGCCGCGCCGCCCGCCGCCGCGAGGTCGTACAGCGCGCGGGCCTTGCGATACAAAGCGTCCACCAGGGCCGCTTTCTGCTTGTCCATCTCCTTACGCACGCGGGCCGCGGCCCGGTCGTCGGGGTCCAACTTCAGGCCGTAGTGCGCCGCGAGCGCGGCTTGATCGATCTGGGCGATCACGCGGTCGGCGGCTTCGACGACGGCCCGCAGGTTCTCTTTCCGCTGTGTGCCGTCGGCCCGCTTGAGCTGCTCGACGAGCACCGGCAGGTGGTTGGGGTACTCCGCCAGCACCTCCGCCGCGATGCGGTCGAACAGTTCACGGTGTTCCTCCGCATGGAGCTTGGCCAGCCGGGCGACTTTCAGATCGCGGACGGCTTCGGCCAGCCGGTCGGCCTCGGATTTCGCGGGTTGGTCCTGGTCGTCGTCTCCCTTCTTGCGGGCGTCGGTCGAGTCTTTCTTTTCTTTGTCCGTCGGCCGCGGAGGAACGACGTAGGTGACGGGGAATCCGCCCGGGCGGTGCCCCTCGCCGCCGAGCTTGCTATCCGCGGCTCCGAAGGTGACCGATCCGAGCAGCAGGTCGCCGGGCTGAGCCGCCTTGGGCAGCTTGTCCGCCGGCGGTCCGGTTACGAAGAGCACCGCGCGGGCGCCGCGTTCGAGCGTGCGGGTCGAGAACTTGGGCTCGCCCGCCAATGCGTCGTCCGGATCGGCAAAGAAACTCAGCGGAATATTGCTGGACAGATTCCGGTCCAGCAGCAGCGGCATGTCACGCAGCTTTTCGATCAGCGCCGGGTCGTCGTGGCGGACGTGGAATCGCAGCACGTAGTCCCCCCGTGCCAGCTCCACGGTCTTCGGATCGCGGTTGCCGGTCGCCAGCAGCCGGCGCCCCGCGTCGAACAGCATCCAGTTCATCGACTCCCAGGACTCGTCCCATTCCTCGATCAGCGTCAGGGCCACGCGCGGCGTGATTTTGCCCTTTTCCTCCATCTTGATGTCGTAGGTCAGGACGAGCTCACGGATTTGACGACCCTCCGGCAGCAGATCGCGCTGGCCGCTGAGCGGGCGCAGGTCAGCTTTCGTCGGTCGCAGCGTCTGGCGGAGCGTGTCGAAGGATCCTTTCGGACCGAGCCGCTCGCGGCGTAGCGGAGCGGTCACATAGACACGTGACGCCAGTTCGCCGCCCGCCAGCGCGATCTCCTCCCGGTCGGGAAGCAGTCCGTGGAATGTCAGTTCTACTTCGAGCTGCGTTTCGCCCAGACTGGACCAGAACTGGGCCAGACACAGCTCGAGCGTGCGGCCGCCGACGACCTTGAAACTGCGTACTTCCTGTCCGCCCGGGCCCAGCATGACGCGCTGGTCCAGCTCGTTTTCGTTGTAGCTGGCGCCCGGCAAAAGCTGGACCGTCTGAAGCATGAAAAGCCGCTGGTTGTCAGTATCCAGCCGGCGCAGCCGCACGTCGGCCCAGGTGGCGCCGAGCGGCACGGCGAAAAAGCGGCGTTCGATCTGCCCGGGTTGGAAGCGTAGCGTCTGACGCCAGGTAAACTCCTCGTCTTCGCTGAGCGTTTGCGGGCGGATCACGGTAATCGGCAGCCGGAATACCGGGCCACGCTCCGGGCAACCTGCGTCGTAGCCGCGCAGTTCCGCATAATGAACCCCGACGGGCAGGCCGGTTGGATCCACGCGGATGTCGAAGCGCCGGCCGCCGTGCATGAGCATCAGGTGCGGGGCGCACTGCACCCAGTCTGCGGTCGCCTCAAGCGTACAGCGCAGCTCGAAGTTCACCTTGGCCCGGTTGTCTGCATCCTCATGAAATACCGGCGTCACCGTCACGCGGGCATCCAGGGGACGATCCACCTCCCCGGGCTCCCGGAGGTAGATACCGCGCGCGTCGTCCCGCCCGCTCACGCGGACGTCGAACCGCAGGTCCTGATCTTCATATGCGGCATACTTTCGCACGTACTCGTACGCCGCGTCCACCTGCACGATTCCGCGCCCCTGAGCAAAGATCTCGACGTCGGGGACGGCGCGGGCGGTGTTCTCCAGAGCGCGTCGGATGCGGTGAGGCGTATAGGTGCATCCTTCGGCTTTCAGGGCGGCCAACAGCAGGGCGATGTTGCCGCAGGCGTTGGGCGCGGCCATCGACGTCCCGTTCATCAGGGCGTTGCGCTGGAGGGACCAGTTCGGGACCGGCGCGATCGCTCCGCCCGGCGCGCTCAGTTTCACTCCCAGATCGCCATCGTAGGTCGGTCCGCGGGATGACCAGGTGTACTGCATCTCCGGCAGGGTCTGCCGCAACGAGTACTGCACCGCCATCATCGCGGGCGAGATGTATGCGCCGATGCCCAGAATCGCCGACGTAGTGGCCCCCGGAGCACCGGCTGTGGACAGCGCGGGCCCCTCGTTTCCCGCACTGCTGACGAAGATCACCCCGTGCTTGTTGACCAGCTCCGAATAGATCTGGGCGAGGCGCCCGTCGTCCGGATCGGGCGTCGGTCCGCCGTAGCTCATGTTGATCAGATCGCAGCGGTTCTGAAGGACCGCGATCGCCCCGCGGACTTCCCCGGTGCCGTTGGATGTCGAACCGAGCCGCGTATCCCCGATCTTGACGGAAACGAGTTGCGCCCCCGGGGCGACGCCATTCAGTTCCGGACGATCCGGGAAGTATGCCGCGACGATCCCCGCCACGTGTGTGCCGTGACTGCCCGAGTCCGTGACAATGGACAGCAGGTTCCCGTCGTCGTACACGTTGACGGCATAGTTCATCAGGTCTTCGTCGCCGAAGGTGGCGTACCGGTATTCCCGCCGATAGTCCGTCAGGAGCGGCTCCTCGGCGAGGTCGCCGTCTTCGTCGGCGTCGATGACCACGCGCCAGGTCTGGCCGTCGTGAAAGACGACGCAGTCGTAAATGGGGCCGGGGTCGTCGTATTGTTCCTGAAGCGTGCGAAGCTGCTCCAGGCGCGTTTCCAGCTCCTGGCGCTCTTTCTTCTCGTCCTCAGTCGGGCTCGGATGGGCAGCATCCCAGCGCGCCAACGACCGTTCCAGCTCCGTAACGGCTTGACGCTGCTCTTCGTCCCACCGCTTGCGCCGCTTTTCCACCAGCCGTCTGACCAGCTCGCCCGGAAACAATTCGTATGCCCGCTTGAGGCCGAGGTGATACTGGCCCGTCGGGTTAGACCACGCCGGATCGATTCTCAGGGCGCGCCCAGAGAGACCGACCAGCACGCCATCCTCGGCGGTCCGCACCGTGGAAGTGTCCACGTCCCCGCTGCCGGTGCCGTCGATGATGTCGATGATCTTCGGCTTGCCGTCGCTGGTCACCTGCAAGCCGGGAGCGCCGGGATCCACCCCGGTGTCGAAGATCGCTACGACGACGCCGCGCCCGTCGTATTCCGGGTGGGTCTCCAGAAAGCGAGCCGCGCCCGTCTCCTCCTTGGGAAGGATGCCGTACACGGGGAAATCGGCCCCCGGGGTGCGGGCCAGGGTGGAACAGCCCGCGGCGTTCGCGAACAGCAGGACCACAAGCGGCAATCTTCGCATGATGACCTCGCAACCTGTGCGGAAGGTGTCGCCGGCGCTCGAACTGACCGGCGCTACGACCGATGGTACCATTACGCGCGTCGTTTTTCATGGGAGTTGCGTTGCTGACCGGGGCGACCCGACCGGCCTGCCCGGAGCGGTGCGCGGGCGTCCGGGCCGGTCGACGAACAGGAGTGTGCGGTGAAGATCCTGAATGTCTGCGGGGCGCGACCGAACTTCATGAAGATCGCGCCGCTCATGCGTGCCTTCGCGGCCCGTCCGGGTATTACCGCCCGGCTGGTGCACACCGGCCAGCACTATGACGACAACATGAGCAAGGCGTTCTTCGATGACCTGCACATTCCGCGCCCGGACATCAATCTGGAAGTCGGCAGCGGGTCGCATGCCCTCCAGACGGCTCTCATCATGCAGCGCTTCGAGCCCGTGTTGCTGGACGAGAAGCCGGACGCCGTGCTCGTCGTCGGCGACGTCAACTCCACCATCGCCTGCGGACTGGTGGCCGTCAAACTTCAGATTCCCCTCGTCCACGTCGAAGCCGGCTTGCGCAGCTTCGACCGCACCATGCCCGAGGAAATCAACCGTTTGCTCACCGATGCCATTAGCGATCTGCTCTTTGTCACCGAACCGTCCGGCGTACGTAACCTTCAGCGGGAAGGCATTGATCCGGCCAAAATCCACTTGGTCGGCAACGTCATGATCGATACGCTCCTGGCGCATCGGGAACTGGCCGAGCGCTCCGACATCCTCGACCGACTCAAGCTGACGCCGAAGGAATACGGGGTCTTAACCTTGCACCGTCCGGCCAACGTGGACGACCCGGCCGTGCTCGGCGGCATCCTGAGCGCCCTGGAGGAGATCCAGCGGCAGACGCCGCTGGTCTTTCCGGTGCATCCGCGGACGCGGGGCAACCTGGAGCGGACCGGACTGGCCGCGCGCCTCGACCGGATGTCGAACCTGGTGGTTACGGAGCCGTTGGGGTACCTGGACTTTCTGAAGCTGATGTCCTGGGCCCGTGTGGTCCTCACGGATTCGGGCGGCATCCAGGAAGAGACGACCGTGCTAGGTGTGCCGTGTCTGACTTTGCGCGCCAACACCGAGCGCCCGGTCACTGTAGAGCAGGGCACCAATCAGGTCGTCGGGATGTCCCCGGACGCGATTTTGGCGGGCTACCGCCGGGTGCTGGCCGGATACGTGCGGCCGCGCATCCCCGAGCTGTGGGATGGAAAGGCGGCGGAGCGCATCGCGGACATACTTCTGCGCTGGCACGCGGAGCGCAGCCGGCCCGCGCGTGCGTAAAGGCCGGGTCGGCACGTTCGGTGCGCATCTCCCACGGATTGGGAGCGCGTTTTCACTCCGCGGGCACGACCAGCTCCGGGGTGCGGTTTAGAGTGGCCTGCGTGCGCCGAATGCGCGAAAGCCAGCGTTCACGCTGTTCGGCCGCGACGGTGGCCAGCAGGTCGACGAGTTCGGGGTCGAATTGTTTACCAGCCTCGCTTCGGATCACCTCGAGGGCTTCATCCAGACCGCGTCCTGGGCGGTGAGGTCGTGAGCTGGTCAGGGCCTCGAACGTCTCCGCGATGGCCAGCAGCCGGGACCCGATCGGAATCCCGTTCCCGCTGAGACCGAAGGGGTATCCGGTGCCATCGTAGCGTTCGCGCAGATGACGAATGATGACCGTCTCCGCTTCAAACACGCGCAAGGGGCCGAGGATCTTGCACGTCAGCAGCGGAACCTGGCGCAGTACCGCCACGTCGCGCTCCGACAAGGGCGTCGTTGCCTGCAAAATCCGGTCCGGGACGCCGATCTTGCCCAGATCATGCAGCATGGCTGCATTCGCCACCGTCGCGCGCAGCGGCTGCGGCCAGTTCGTGGCCTGCATCAGGCACTTCGCATAGAAGGTCGTGTTGCGTGAGTGCCAGGCCGTGTATCGGTCGCGGGCTTCCAGCGCCTGGACCAGGGCCCAGATACTCTGAAGGCACAGCTCCTTCGCCTGCATGCTGAGCGCGACCACCTGCTTGCGCAGCCGCTCCACCTCGCCGACCTCGATGTCCACGTCGAGCACGACGTCGCCCGCCACATCCGACCGCACAACTTGGTTGCGGCCGGCACGTTTGCCCAGATATAGGGCGTGGTCCGCGCGGTTGATCAGGTCGGCCACCGAGTGGATCGTCGGCTCGTTGCTGGCCGCCACGCCGATCGACACCGTCACGGTGAGGTCGGCGCAGCCCGGTACGCGCAAGTCCCGGGCCAGCGTTTCCCGGATGCGCTCCGCCAGAGTGGCGGCATCCTCCAGACTGGTCTCCGGGCAGATGACCGTGAACTCTTCACCCCCGTACCGCGCCACGATGTCCGTGTCCCGCACCAGCCCACGCAGCAGCCGCGCCGCTGTCTGCAGCACCAGATTCCCGGTCTCGTGTCCGAATGTGTCGTTTACGGCCTTGAAGTGGTCCAGATCCAGCATCAACAGCGACACGACCCCGCCGTATCGCTGCGTTCGCGCGAACTCGCGCTTCAGCAGTTCGCGGAACTCCACGTGGTTTGAAAGCCCCGTCAGCCCATCAGTCAGTGCCGCCCGCCGAAGGCTTTCCTGCAACCGGCTGATTCGCAGGCCATTGCGGACGCGGGCTTCCAGCTCGCCCGCGTCGTAGGGCTTCACGAGATAGTCGTCCGCGCCGGTACGTAACGCTTCATGCTTGGACTCGCGCTGGTCACACGCCGACAGGAGAATGATGTACGTCCCACTGATGGCGGCGTCGGCCCGCACCCGCCGGCATAATTCAATGCCCGTCATCCCCGGCAACAGCAGATCGCACAGCACGACCCGCGGACGGTGACGTCGAATCTGTTCCAGCCCCCCGAGTCCGTCTTCCGCCTCGACCACCGTATGCTGGTTGTCCAGCATACGCCGCATCAGCAGCGCCCGCTGCGCGGGGTCGTCCTCGATGATACAGATGTCCACGGGCTCGGCACGCATCCCTATCCTCGCCAACACTGATTCGGTCGACGCGTGATCTGCCTGCCAGGCTCGGCGGCGCAGCTCCAGCGCTGCCCCGGTGCACTCCCGGACGGCGAGCTCTCAAGATCAAGCATGCAAATCGTTCGGGCGCCGCGCGGTGGAAAAACATCCGGCACCTGAAATGCTTGTAAGCACCTGTGGCTCAACGGACTTGCGTGCCACGGCTACACCAAACGGCGATGATACTCGGTAGTTGGCGCAACGCGCCTGGTCTGATACTCATGCACATCAGTCCGGTGCGGGGCTGGCAGCCGGGCGTGTCGGATTCGACGGCCACGGTGGATTGCCGCCGCTCGCGGAAGCGTGTTTCGGAGAAAACCCCTGGAAACGAAGAGCAATAATCCGCCCGCGTGCCGCGCACGTCGCTACGACCTGGCGTGCTTCCGCCAACTAAAGGCCGAAGGTCGCAAGTTCGCGATGTTGACGGCGTACGATTATCCGACCGCGGCCATCGCCGAAGAGGTAGGGGTTCATTCGCTGCTCGTCGGAGACTCTATGGGAACCGTTCTGTTGGGACATCCCAATACGCGGGCCGTGCCGCTTGACCTGATGATCATCTTGGCGGAGGCGGTCCGGCGGGGAGCTCCAAGTGTATATCTCGTTGGGGACCTGCCTTACGAAGCGATCGCAGGAGGCGCGGACTCTGTCGTTTCGGCTGCGCGTCGGTTCTGCGAGCACGCCGGGTGCGACGCAGTTAAGCTCGAAACCGGTCCCGAAGACGTCCATCTGGTCAGCGCGCTGTCGAGGGCGGGTTTTCAAACTATTGCCCATCTGGGGCTGCGGCCGCAGCAAGTCATGTCTCCCGACGGTTACCGCGCCCAGGCACGCGACGCGGCATCGATCGCGGCACTGGTGACCGATGCCCGGAACATGGTCGCAGCCGGGGCTGCCATGTTGCTGCTGGAAGCCGTCCCCAACGAGGCGTCCCAAGCCGTTGTCAGCGCAGTTGGTGTCCCCGTGATCGGTTGCGGTGCAGGGCCTGCGTGTGACGGGCATGTCGTGGTCACGCACGACATGCTCGGATTCGGCCCAACGCGCCCGCCACGGTTCGTCCCCGTGCTTGCGCAGGTCGGGGCCGTTTGTCGCGAGGCGATGCGGCGGTACGTGGAAGATATCGTCAGCGGCCGCTATCCGGGGCCGGAGCATGGCTACCGGATGCGCGCCGCATCTCCATCCACTTCCGAATCCCCGCAAGGGCAGCCGGGCGGGACATCGGCGCAATCTGGGGATTCGCCTCAAGCCGACGTTGGCTAATGGGAAGCGGCCGACTGGCGCGTGTCAATCAGGGTCGGCCGAGCAGGGCCATGCGCCCGCGGAGTTCCTCTTCGGCCTGCCGCCAGTCGGCTTCCGGACTTCCAGGCGCCCCGTTGCGAGCGAGGTAGATCTCGTACGCGCGCATGCGGATCTGCTCTTCGGTTGGTCCTTCCGCCAGGGGGACGAGATTGGACGGCACCGTGCGCGTTTTGGGCCGGGCCGTACGGGGCGTTGTGGGTGGCATTCGCTGACCTCCATCGCATTCACTGACAGCGCGTTGCGAAGGCTGTCATCTGCATATTTGATCGGACAAAAGTCGCGCCGTCATAAGAGCGACGCGCATGAGCATCCGGCACGAACACAAGATTGCTTCTGTTGATTGTACGGCGCTCATCGTCGGACGGTTCGGGCTGGCCACGTTTTCCACCGGCGGCGGCTGTTACGGGGCTTCCGTCGGCCGCTACACTCTTGCAACATGAGGCACGTTCGTTGGGCTTCTCTCTGGCTGGAGATTTCGAAATGCGTGTTTGGGAATTTGATGCGTTCGGTTTGGAGCATTTGAAGGTGGCGGAGAAGGACTCTCCGCGACCCGGTCCGGGCCAAGTAGTTCTGGACGTCAAGGCGCTGAGCCTCAACTACCGCGACCTGCTGGTTGTCACCGGCGCCTACAACCCCAAGTTGGCGCTGCCCGCGACGCCTGTGAGTGACGGAGCGGGCATCGTTTCCGCTGTCGGTCCGGGAGTCACGCGGGTCCGGGCCGGCGACCGGGTCATGTCCCACTTCGTGGCGGGGTGGCTCGACGGTCCCTTCCGTCAAGAGTACTTGGCTACGACGCTGGGCACGCCGGGCCCCGGGTTGGCCGCCGAGCAGGTTGTTCTGCCCGCCGACGCGGTGCTGCCGATCCCTGCCGGGTACGACTTTGCGCAGGCGGCTACGTTTCCCATCGCAGCGCTGACCGCGTGGAGCGCCCTGGTGACGGTCGGCAACGTGCAGCCAGGTCAAACCGTGCTGACGCTCGGCACCGGCGGGGTTTCCATCTTTGCGTTGCAACTGGCTAAGCGCATGGGGGCACGCGTGATCATCACCAGCAGCCGCGACGACAAGCTGGCGCGGGCCAAGCAGCTCGGGGCGGACCACGTGATCAACTATCGAACGAACACTGCGTGGGACGAGGCCGTGCTCGAACTGACCGGCGGTGTCGGCGTGGACCTCACCGTCGAGACGGGCGGACCCGGTACGCTGGATCGCTCTATGAAGGCGACGCGTGCCGCGGGCATCGTTGCCTTGCTCGGGGCGCTCACCGGCCGCCAGGGAACGGTTACGACGGGGCTCATCCTGATGAAGCGGCTGCGGATCACGGGCATCATGGTGGATTCACGCAAGGCTTTCGAGGCGCTGTGCCATTTCCTTGGCGAGCATCCGCTCGAGCCCGTGGTCAGCCACACCTTCCAGTTCGATCAGCTTCCGGACGCATTCCAATGCATGCAGTCCGGGCAGCACTTCGGGAAGATTGTGATCGTCCTGTGAATCGCGGCGAGTAGCGCTGGCCCGCCGCCGCGAGTGGTAGCCCGGGCAAAAACCAGATATGCTGGCGTTTTTCCGGACGGCAAGCGTGGCACAGATCCAGGAGGTGGCAGCGTGCGGTACTCGCGCGGCAATCGAGCGTCGCGAGGGCGGCGCATAGCGGTCGGCGTGGTCGTGGTCGCGTTCATCGCAGCCCTTGGCGGCGGCGGCTGGTACTGGTATTCGCTGCGGGCCCGCGCGGTGTCGCCGCGCGCAAACGTCGTGGCCGTAACGAAGACTCCGGAACCGACGCACATGCCGGCCAAACCGTCGCCGCGACCGGAGACATATCGTCTGGCAAGCGACGAACAGACGGCTCAGGTGGCGCCCGTGCCGGCAGCGGCGACACGGCCGGCCAGCACTCAGCCCGCGCTGCGGCCACTTACCACGCAGCCAGTGGTGCGACCCGAAACGTCGCAGCCAGCACCATGGCCCACGACACAGCCGGCGTTGCGGCCGACCAGCGCGCCGTCGACCGGCGGCGGGCTGACTGCGCCGACGGACCCTACGGCCGGTCGGGCGAGCAGCGACGCGCGCACGGGGAATGCCGCCATCGAGGATGCCCGCCGTCTTCACGCCGCCGGAAAGCTCCTGGAAGCACGCGAACGACTGAACACGCTGCTGAAGGGGCGTTTGAGCGAGGCCGAAGAGGGGGAGGTGCGAGCGCTGTTGACGCGGATCGCGGACGAGACCGTCTTCAGCCCGCGCGTCGATCCGAACGATCCTCTGGTCGCTTCTTACACGGTTCAGCCGGGAGACGTGCTGATCCACATCGGCCGCAAGTTCGATGTCCCCGCGGAAGTGCTCATGGTGGTGAACCGCATTTCCAATCCCCGGGCGCTGCGGGCGGATCAGAAAATCAAAGTGCTGCGCGGCCCGTTCCACGCGCGCATCTACAAGTCCAAATTCCGCCTGGACGTCTATCTCGGCGACGTGTTTGTCCGCAGCTACCGAGTCGGCCTGGGGGCTGAGAACGGCACGCCGGAGGGCGTCTGGCGGGTCAAAGAGCGGCTGGAAAACCCGACCTACTATCCTTCGCCGTCTGCGGTGGAAAAGCGGATCATCGCGGCAGACGATCCGAACAACCCGCTCGGCGAACACTGGATCGGGCTGGAGGGTATCGACGGCGAAGCCCGGGGTCGCGAGGGATACGGGATCCATGGGACCATCGAGCCCGAGTCGATCGGAAAGGCAGTTTCACTGGGCTGTATCCGCATGCACAACGAGGATGTTGCCTTCCTCTACAAGCTCATGCTGCCGGGTAAGTCCACGGTGACGGTTCTACCCTAGCGTCCGCTGACAACCTTCACGATGTACATGGTGCCCGCGCCTTGCACCGGCGTGCCGGGTTGCGAAAGCGCGTGGCACGGATGCTTGTGGCTCGCGGTCAACTCGCGCGCCCCGCGGTGCTGTTGCGCGCGAGGTCTCCAGAGGTGGCTGCGGCGGGGAGCTTGCAGCGCAGATATTGTCCGGTGAAGCTGTCCGGGGAGGCCGCGATCACCTCTGGCGGCCCCTCGGCAACGACGCGGCCGCCGGCGTCACCGCCCTCCGGACCCAGGTCGATTACCCAGTCGGCGGTCTTCACGACTTCGAGGTTGTGCTCGATCACGAGCACCGTGTTGCCCATGTCGACCAGCCGGTTCAGGACCGCCAGCAGCGTCTGGATATCCGCGAAATGCAGGCCGGTCGTCGGTTCGTCGAGCACGTAGAGTGTGTGGTTTTCCAGTTTGGCCCGTTGGGTGGCTGAGGCGCTGGGCGGACTGCCGGGCGCGACCGGGTAGAGGGCGCCTTTGGCCAGTTCCCCGGCCAGCTTGACACGTTGTGCCTCGCCGCCGGACAGGGTGTTCGAGGGCTGCCCCAGCCGGATGTACCCCAGGCCCACATCGGACAGCGCCTGGAGTCCGTGTTTGATCTTCGGAAAACTGTCGAAGAATCGCAGGGCTTCCTCGACCCGCATTTCGAGCACATCCGCGATCGACTTGCCCCGGTAGCGGATCTCCAGCGTCTCCCGGTTGTAGCGGGTGCCGCGGCATTCCTGGCACTGCACGAACACGTCCGGCAGAAAGTGCATTTCGATCCGGCGTGTGCCCTGTCCCTGGCACGCCTCGCAGCGCCCGCCTTTGGCGTTGAAGCTGAACCGGCTGGCATTGTACCCGCGAATCCGCGCCTCCTTCGTCCGGGCGTACAGCCGACGGATTTCGTCGAACACGCCCGTGTACGTAGCGGGATTGCTCCGCGGCGTCCGCCCGATCGGCGTCTGGTCGATTTCGATCACGCGGTCGATCTTGTGTGCCCCGACCAGACGCTCGTGCGCACCGGGCTGTTCTTTCGACCGATACAGCCGTCGGCGCAGCGCCGGCAGCAGGATCTGCGAGACCAGCGTACTCTTTCCGCTGCCGCTGACGCCGGTCACCGCACACAGCACGCCCAGCGGGAACCGGACGTCGATGTTCTTGAGGTTGTTCGCCCGAGCGCCGATGACTTCGAGAAAGTCGGAGCGGCGCGGCTGGCGCCGTCGGTCGGGCAGTGGGATGCCGTATTCCCCGCGGAGATACTTGCCCGTCAGGGAATTGGGGTGTGCCAGTACTTCGTCCGGCGGACCGGCCGCGATGATCCGGCCGCCGTGTAGCCCCGCCCCCGGTCCCATGTCGATCAGAAAGTCGGCCGCACGGATGACGTCTTCATCGTGTTCGACGACGATGGCGGTGTTGCCGATATCCACGAGTCGGCGCAGCGAGGCCAGCAGGCGGGCATTGTCGCGCTGGTGCAATCCGATCGTGGGTTCGTCCAGCACGTAGCACACGCCGACGAGCCCGCTGCCGAGCTGCGTAGCCAGGCGGATCCGCTGGGCTTCGCCGCCGGAGAGCGTGGCGCTGGTGCGGTCCAGCGTCAGGTACCCGAGGCCGACGTTGTCCATGAAGTGCAAGCGCTGACGGATTTCGCGCAGGATGGGCTCCGCGATAACGGCGGCTTCGCCCGTGAAGACCAGTTCGTCGAACAGACGCGTGGCTTCGGTGATGGACAGTTGCGTGAATTCGTGAATGTTGCGATCCGCGATGCGGACTGCCAGCGACGTCGGCTTGAGCCGCGCGCCGCGACACTCCGGACATACCTGCTCTGTCTGGTAGTGTGTCAGCCGGCTGCGCCCACGCTCGCTGCCGGCGGCCCGGTACCGCCGGTCGAGATTCGGAATGACCCCTTCGAAGTTGATCGCGTACTTTTCGGTGTCCGCCGGTGTCGTGCCGTACAAGATGATGCGCTTCAGATCGGCGGGCAACTGCCCGAACGGCGTTTCCGGCCGCACGCCGAGCGCGCCGCAGAGTGTCCGAAGCAGCCGGGCATGCGTGGCTTTTAGACGGTTGCGGCCGGTGCTCCACGGTGCCAAGGCACCGGAGTTGAGCGGCACGCTTTCGTCCGGCACGATCAGTTGCGGATCGAACCGCAGCGTCGTCCCCAGCCCGTCGCAACACTCGCAGGCGCCGTAGGGCGAATTGAAGCTGAAGACACGCGGCGAAAGTTCAGGCAGCATGACGCCACAAGTCGTGCAGGCGTGGCGTTCACTGAACACTTCGTCCACCCAGGTTTCGGACGGAGCGTGCGCGTCCCCGGCCGACGCCGCGGGCCGACGGCCATCAGCTCGGCTCACGATGACGAGACCGTCGCCCAGGGACAGGGACAACTCGACCGCGTCGGCGAGTCGGCCGCGGATTTCGGGGCGTACCGTCAGGCGATCGACGACCACGTCGACGTTCAGCGGGCCCTGACCGGGGTCAACCGTCAGGGCGGCCAGATCCCGCACGTCACCCAGCCGACCGTTGACCCGCGCCCGCACAAACCCCTCCCGCTGAATGCGGCGCAGGATCGGTTGCAGGTCCCGCGTCTGCCCACGGGCCAAGGGCGACAGAATCATGACCGGCGTCTGTGCCGGGTAGTTCAGGATGATGTCGACGATTTGGTCCACCGTGCGACGGTAAATACGCTGGCCACAGCGCGGGCAGTGCGGCGTACCGACGCGGGCGAACAGCACCCGCAGAAAGTCGTAGATTTCGGTGGTCGTGGCTACTGTGGAGCGGGGATTGGCGGCCGCCGCGCGCTGCTCGATGGCCAGCGTCGGCGGCAGCCCCTCGATCCGCTCGACCTCCGGCTTGGC
>JGI12104J13512_1001958_pt1 | contig 13852 bp, 20 predicted proteins | sample TerdegcTABiofilm_FD_13512 | JGI IMG/M metagenome (IMG submission 13512)
AGGGTTCAATTCCCTCCGCCTCCACTTTTAGATCTCCCGAATGAAAAAGCACTTTCCCGACGACAAAAGTAAGAATTTTGGTGCTTTTACACCACTTGCCATTTGTGCATTTTTAGCCATTTTTTGACAGAATTGAGCTACAAAATAGCTACAATTGAAGGAATTTGAATCGCGCTTTTTTGAAATCCTGCTTTGCCTTGCCCTACCCTGCCCCGGTTGGCCCCGCCAAGCTTCGCAGCGCCGAGCTTGGTATATTAGATTCTTTCCCACTTGGCTATTTCAAATTTCCCGAAAACCCCGCGGTAAGTTCCCAACCCAATCATAATACCACCCTTTTCGAAAAGACTATACAGTTCCATTTCACTGATCAGCTCATTTTCAATCAGACGGAGAGTGAAACTCAATTCCCATGGGACCCTGACTACTGGCCGGGTGATTTCGTTGGGAATGCCTTTGGGCAGTCGCGGGACACTACGAAAAAGATAGATTTTTTCATTGAAACCATCAAAGACGATGGGCTTGCCGTTGGCCGTCAGTGGAATCAGATCGGGCTCGATCTGGCAATAGGATTGAATAGCGAGAGCCTTATTCCTGAATTTTCGTGGGTCGTAGAACTTTTTCGCGCAAGAGTCGGTATTTTGGGCGCACAAAAAACTCCGTAAGTTGAGCGCCGGCAATACCAGCGTTTTCTCGTCTTCGGCATAATACAGTAGGCTCTCGGGATTGCAACTGGTCGAGGTTTTCCCCAGATAGCGGCAAAACATGATGTCCCGTAAGCCCCGCAATTGGACTGCAATGTTCTTGATCTTCATAACACCTCAGAATTTGAGCGCGCTTGCTTTTTGTGATAATATGAAGGCGATTTCGCGATCCCAAATAATCTTCCTCCTTTCGATATTCCACCAAACAAAACCATAATCAACCAAACCACTGCAACGCCGGGCACCATACCGTGAACCCATTGCCTGCAGGGCGGGCGTTGTAATCGCCCAGACTTCGCGGCGCCCTACCTGACGGTACCCCCCTTCCGAATAATGGACGTGGGAGCGCACAATCCAGTCGGCGCGCGGTTGCATCCCGGCTTCTGCCCAGATTGTATTCCAAATCTGATCACGGGTCAAGGCAGTCTTGCGCCCATACGGCACCATGCTCTGGCCGACATGGTGCTTGAAATCAAAAACTACCCCCTCGACATTGATCCACTCATGATCGCCGATCTTGACTGAATCACATTGAATCAACGGCAGAACCAGGTCTTCCCACGATTCGAATTCACCGGCATGATAGGGCGTGCCCCGCACAATCACCACGTGCTTGGCTTTCCAGATATTGATGCAATCCGCCGCCATCTTGATCTGCTCATTGCGATCGATGGAAATGAGCTCGACGCCACCCGACTTTTCCGAACGGCCATCGATTAGGTCGCCGTTGACGACCAGAATATCGGGCCCTTCGTGTTGCTTCACCTTGCGCTGATACCAATTCCAACACTCCTGCTGAATCCGGTACCACTTATTATATTGATGCTCGGGATTTTTCCCGAAAAACTGGTAATCCGGCGGCGTCAATCCAACCCGGTGGCCACAATGCAAATCTGCAATACAAACAATTCGTTTCATGCCGTCTCGGTATCAGATTCGAATTCAATTTCCGCAACAATAGAAAAACATGAGACCCTAACGCCACCGACATCATTGTACAATGTAATTTTTGCGCTAATAACATCAGATGCCTCAAATGAAAAGGAATTATCCAGCTTATATACGCCCAAACCATTCCCAGTAGATGTCACTGCTCCAGTTAATTTTACATCTGTGGCTATCCCATTCTTACATATCTCAATGGTAAGAGTAGATTCACCCCCAACATTGATACAACTATATACACAAGAAATACCAGTAACTTTTCCCGCTCGAAGCATGCGGTAACCATATTCATTGCCAATACCGTCAACCGTTCGTGCCCACTCCACGACCGTTTCTTCAGCTGCTGTGATNTCATCTTTATAACCGAATAAAATCAACGATCGTGTCTTGTGGGTATGATTGTTCACTGCCGCTCCGGCCTGAGCCGCTGTCACCGCATGCGGATTGGCGGTGTTGGCGATATGATCCACCAATGATGCTGGAGATTGAGCATCGGGAAGCCGAACGCCGTTATTTCGATCCAGCCGGACTAAACCACAGCCGTCCAGACCTTTCAGAATTCCGTTCATTACATCATCGAGCCAATAGCCCATTATTCTCCGGAGCCCCCTCTGACCTCAAGGATCAAAGAACTCATAGCTGCGGTTGTACTAGATGCGCCATTGACCAGATTCAATGAAATGCGCACTTCGTAAGAGCGGCCTATTTCCAATCCCGTAGTATTCAATTGCAGTGTGAATTCACGAAGACTTAAATCGGATTCATCGGTGTAAGCGCTATCCTTGGTGGTAGAATCAACTAAAACACCGTCATAGTATAGGGCCAGGGTTACTCTGGCAGTATCAGTAGGGCTACTACTCGGTGGGATATGGTAAAGTTGACCCGTCAAGACGAGCGCGTTATCGACAATGTTTCTATTATAGATGCAACGCACTTTTACCTTGGGGTTTATTGATGCTTCTAAATATACCGGTAAACTATCTGCCTCACTACCCGAGGAGACCTCAATAGTTCGATCTGCAAACACGATTCGGCGGAGTAGAATGTCTGTCCCGTTTGTGAATGCTTTCCAAAGGTTGATAATATGGTTGGCAACCAATTGAATTCCCTTTGTTGCAGATGTAACATTTTCGTTTCCCAACAAAGGGCCCGTAAAATCCAAATCACCGATTTTCGCCAGCAAGGTTTTGCCCTGTTCCGCCGAGAGAGGCTTGGTCGTTCCACCGGTCGTCAGATCATTCACAATATCACTGATATTTATTTTCGTTGTGTTCAGCACCTTGCCCTGTTCCGCTGAAAGTGGCTTGTTCGTGCCGCCGGTGGTTAGATCATTGACGATGTCGCTGACATTGATCTTCGTTGTGTTCAGGGTCTTGCCCTGCTCAGCCGAGAGCGGCACGGTCGTTCCGCCGGTCGTCAGGTCATTGATTACACTGGCCGAAGTGAGCAGATCATCGGCCGGAATGTAGATATTTTGTAGCTCCGTTTGGATCACGCCCCCAACTTTCACGGTATATTTCCCACTTGCGGCTACGGTGATTTTGTAGGTGCCGTCACCGTTGTCGGTGAAGTCACCCGTTTTGGATCCTGTGCCGTCGCCGGCATAGAGATCAACGTCCAGCCCGGGCAGAGCATTGCCCAAGCTATCGATCATCGTGACTGAAAAATTTGCTGACATAGTTACTCCTTATTATTCTTCTATTACTTGAATTGAAGTTCTTAATTTTCCTAAGGTTAGGCTATCTGGCGTCACAATTTTGGGCTTGGGGATGGTCCCCTGAAAACTGATTTCGACGCCATCATAATGGACCAGATTGTTCACATGAAAAGGATGAAATCCCGTCACTTTCACCGGCTCCATGTAGTATGAAACATCCGACGAGGGATAGAAATGGATCACTTCGTTCCAGCTGGCAATAGTCGCCAGACTGGCGAAATCCGCAGCAGACAAATTGACAAACCGCAAGGTCGTCTGGAAGCGATACTTCACGTCCTGACGCAAGATCGCGCCCTCATAATTCTTGATCACCTTGATTTCTTCCTTGTAGTCATGCGTGCGCGACTGAGGACGCGGCAGAATAATCGAAGAAACTACGGTCATCGCATTATTGGCATCCAAATGAATCAGATTGATTTGAGGTACATTATTCCCGAAAACGCTCATATCGTCCACCATTGATTGAAAATATTCGAAGACAAATAGCGGTGGCAGGTCAGGCCGTAGACCCGCCCCTCTTCCAAGTAATCTATCGTCATCACCCGCCCGAAATCATAATTGCCATCGACCAGCCTGTCGTTCACCTGAATCATTGGCAGATCGGTTTTCCCGAATTCATTCTTGCAGCGGTATATTTTCAGTTTCGTCTCCAAAACGGCCGTATAATTCTTGCGATAATAATTATTTAGCGCCGCGACCAGGTCTTCACCAATCCCGAAAGCATTGCCCCCATCGATGCCGACAGTTTTCAGCTGGTAATCTTGATAAGCGGCACTCTTCACCTCCTGAGTATAATCCAGGACGTAATGGTGATAATTGGCGATGTCAATTGTGTTGATTCCCGTCGTCAGGCTGCTGACATATAGCAGATTAAATTCCTTGACGGTGAAAAATGAGCCGAAAAGGAAGCACAAATCCGACAGGATATTGGCAATAGGCTGCTCATCGATGTTGAAATACAGTTCGGTGAAATTGATACCGTGATAATCTTTGACATGAATCATCTGCAATTGGTAATCGAGTAGAAAACTCGAAGCGCGGATCAAAATGCAAGCGCTGTTCTCAACATCCCAATAGATTTTGCTGAAAAGATTGGAATAGAATTGGCTCAGAGCGGTTTTTTGTTCGATCCACTTGCCGATGATTTCAGATTTTGGCGGTTGGGGGTCGTCAATTTTTTTCCAGAGCGTAGAATCTTCTCTGACACTACCTGAATAGGCATCCCAATTATCAGTCAACCAATGGGCTTTGCGATCATATAGCCATGTTTTGGTCCAATAGCCGCCAACGATTTTCTGGATTGAAACTTTGATTTTCCAGAAACGCGGCTCTTCGTTTTTGTATTGATCGTAGGCGTAGATTTCGGAGCTCACCGCGAGAAAACCAGGTACCGAATAGTTGTTGTAGCTATAGGTGGGAACGGCCAGCTGGGGCCAGCTGCCGAAATTGGTATTCAATTGCCCGAAAATGCCGGCGTTGATGGTTCGCAATATCTCCGCCGGCGTCATCCAGCGGGCAGTTGTGGATTCCGCCCACTGAATTCGGCGGACATTTCTCCGGGCGATGATCATATCGTTCTGCAGGCCAATGACACCATAGAGTTCCAGGGGATAGCGCTTGCGAGTTTTGACATAGCCGCTGATTATTACCCCGTTCTTTTCCAGCCTGATGGTGTCATCATATTGAATCTGGTCGAACTGTGACAATTCGAATTTCAGGTCGATTTCATTGGCAGAGAATTGAAACAGGCCCTGGTCGTAGATTTCTGAAAAATTTTCGAATGGGTCCTCGAGTAGTTTGGTGAGCAGTTCATTTTTCCAGGCGGTCACAACGCAACCCTCCGAATACGCTCTGCTTCGCGTTCATGGCTGGCGTAGATTTCCTTGTCACCGATACGGACGGTGTATTTCATATTCATCAACAACCGGTTGGTGTCCTGTATATCCATTCGCAGGCGTTCGACCGCCTTCTCCACACCGGTTTGGTTCATCAGGTTGAAAATTTGGTTGGGCAGAATAGTCCCGGGCTGACGGTCGATCCGCAATTCAGGCCCGCGTTCGCCGACGAGGTAGGGCACGCCCACCGGTGGATTGCCGCCCCCCTGAAAAGCGCCCCCGAATAGATAGCCCAAAAATGTTTTGGATGTCCCGCCGGTCAGCAGTCCGGCCGTAGCCGAGGTCCCGCCGGTGAAAAAACTCATCAAGGCATAGACAGCCGCTTTGGAAATCAATTGTGCCGCAATGGCTTTCAGACTGGCAACTATGGCAGGTCCCAGTTTTTGGCCATAGATCAATGCTTGGCCAAGGTCTTCAGTAAAACTATTGAACAGGTTGGAAACTGCCCGGAGTTGATTGATCGTAGTCATATCGAACTCAAAATCCAATTGAATCGGCTCGACCAATTCCAGTTCTTTCCAACCCTTTTCAATGAGAGTAAGATTCCGATAAGTAATTATAATTTTTTCCTGAACATTGTCGAGGCTGGTATATAATTGTTGAACATTTTCAGTTAATTCTTCAGTATTGCCTTTTAATTCTTTGATTTGTTGATTCGTCAGACCGAGTTTTTTCCACCATTCGTCTTGAGTCCGGATCGCTTCTTGCAGACGTTGCCGGGCACCCGGCAATACCCTTTCGAAGAATAGCCAGAATTGTTGGGCGTTCTGTTGCAATTCCCTTGGTGTCATCACCAGGAATCTTTCCAGCTCTTTCATTTCGGCGGGAGTGAGTACCAATTGCAGATAGCCTTTGACCCGATTCAATTCAATGGCAATTGCCCTTAGGTCATTGACCGTGCCGGTTGTATTGAAGATACTTTCCTGAATTTTTTTCAGATTATCAATGACCTTGGTCAGGTCTTCCAGGCGATTGATCTCGGTCCAAGAATTGGCGAGCGCATTGATGAATTGGCCAAAAGCCCGCGGCGAATCCATCAGCGAGCGCAAAAAGGTGGTCACCATGCCAGCCGCTTTGCCTATAGCAGGCGCAAAATATTCACCAAGCGCGATCTGGGCTTCCTTGATGGCCACGGTCGCCTGCTGCATCTTGTCTTTTTCGTCGAGTTGGGCCTCACCTAAATCCTTAAATTTCAATCGGATAGATTCGAGAGCCGCATTATAGAAGCTCGTTTTCTTTTCGGCTTCAGTCAGCTCATCGACAGTTTTTCCTACGCTTGCGGCATATTTTTGGGTTGCTGCTTCGACGTCAATGATGATGCCCAGATTGTCTAGCCAGAGTTTCGATTGCCGGCCAATACCCACGGTCAGGGATTCCAAGCCTTTCGCCGCATCCAACCCCATCGCCTTGCCCAACCGGTAGCCGGCTTCCGCCAGGAGTGCCATATCCTCTTCGGTGACGGGCAATCCGAGCAGGAGAGCATTATTGGTCTGTTGCATCAGGGTCATGCCGTCAACCGTTTCGCGCGTGGCGGCTTTCATCTTGCCCAGCATCAGATCGGCGTCCAGATTTTTGGCTTTGGTCAGATTGCGAAAGGCAGTTTCCAGAGCGGCGGCTTCATTGCGCAGTTTGACCGATTCATCGATGATAGACTTCATTCCACTGACTACCTGCGCCATGCCCAAGGCAATGCCCAGCCCGCCGGCGATATTGCGCAGCTTGGTGAAAGTATCCTGGAGATTTTTCTCCATCTCCTTGGCTTTTGGACTCGCCTGGTCCTTGAAAAGCGCCTCGATGACGATTTGGGTCAGAACGTTTTGTGCCATTAGGTCTCCGAGCTAAGGTTTTCGTTCAAGAGCATCAGATAGCAATAGGCCTCGCTTCTTTTCAGGCGGCAGACGGCTTCAATATTGGCGGGGTTGTTCAGCGCCAGGAACATGATCAATCGCTCGGTGGTGAATCGTTTGGGGTTTTCTTCGGTTGCTCCCGGGAAAATTCTTTGCCGGCGACGAAACTCCGAAACAAGATCGTTAGCCCGGGATTCAAGACGAAAAAATCGCCGATGACCCTCACTTGAACTGTGAACGGCATAGCCTTGATTTGGTCGATGGTCAGGCGAGGTGTCAGGAGTATCTGGAAAACGCGGTAGATGTCGCCGCTCTGAATCAGATTGTCCAGCAGTTGGCCCAGCGCCAGCTCCTTTTTGAAGTCTTCGAGCGTGGCAAAATCATAGCGGCGTAGGAGTGTCATCAATTCGACCTCCTGGCCGAGTGTGATTTCTTCCAGCCGGGCATTCACCCGCTTGGCGCGCCGGAACCAGGCCTTTTGGGGCATTGACCACTCGTATTGATATGATGTCTGAGTATCGGGCGCGACTTTTTCGCGCTCTAAATCAAAATTAGACGGCCTTTTTGGTTGCATTAGACGCATTATCCTTTGTGGTTGGTGTTTTTAGTCGTGTTTTAGAAGAGCGCCCTATGCGGGCATCTGTTTTAGCCGGTTGCCAGCCGTTGCGCAGGCGATCGGCAACGGCATGCGCCGACACCCAGCATAATTTCCCTGCCGGATCGATCAGAAGGACCAAATCATCCATGGCGCCTCCTATGCCACACTCATCAGGTCAGACATGAACTGGGTCAGGTCACCGGTTTTCTGGATCACGATGCGCATCTTGAAATTTTCTTCGAGATTGACTTTGATGCTGTCCGGATTGGCGATCGTGATGGTCTTGTCCTTTTCGCGCAGATAGATTTCCACCGTGACGATTTCAGAGCGCTCGATGTCGGTATGAATACTGCGCGCCCAGGCGCCGGTCTGCGAGCTGACGTAGGTCTTGGTCACCTGAAAGGTGTTTTCGGCGACGTTGCTCACCAGATACCAGCCGTCATAGCTGGTCGTGCCGGAAATGGTCACATAGTCACCGTTCGAAAGGCCATGGCTGGCCGAGGTGATGGTAATTTTGCCTCCGCCGGCATCCGCAACGGCGGTGATCGTGCCGTGCTTGGCATCCAGTTGGGTGGCAACGATTTCGGCGGTCAGCTTGCGTCCCTCTTTCCAGAATTTTTCGCTGCCGTCTTCGAGCACGATCGAGCCTTCTTTGGTTTCGACGGTGAATTTCAGCGCGTCCGGTCGCAGGCCGGTCAAGCCATAGATTTCGGTCGGCGTGGCCGATTTCAGGCTGAGATTGAAAGGCCCGTAGAGCACTTTGGAAGTTGTCAGAGCCATTGGCTACCTCACTATTAGGCGATTGACATCAGATCAGACCAGGCCTTGGTCAGGTCACCGGTTTTGATGATTTTGATATGGGTCTTGAAATTCTCGTCGATATTGGTCACGATGAAATCCGGATTGCTGATCGTGATTTTTTTCGATTTTTCCCGAATGGTCAGCTCGATGGTATCGTTGCTGGAGCTTTCGATTTTGGCCAGGTCGCCGGTAGTGGCGGTCGGGTCCATTTCCTGAAAAGTAATCTCCAGCACGAGCTTGCGCCCTTCTTTCCAGAATTTTTCGCTGCCGTCTTCGAGCACAAGGTTGCCCTCTTTGGTTTCGGCACTGAATTTCAGGGCATCGCTTTTCAAGCCCGAGCGGGTGAAATTGGTTGTACCCCCGGCTTTGATCGCGATGTCGATCGGGCCGTAATAGCATTTTGTTGAATCTAATGCCATAATTTCCTCCTTAAGTTTGATTTTTGATTATTTTGCAATTGACATATCCGAGGTAATAGCTTGCAATATCAAATTCGAAATTGACGCTGACGTCGGTGCTGAGCACCTGAATAGCGACGATGTCCTCATCTCCAAGACGGGTATCTTCCCGATTATTTTGATTTAGGAAACGCACGACCTCCGCCATGATCCGCTTCAGTTGGGCATCCAACACAGCGGAATAGCCGCCCTGACAGGCGATCTGGATGACGACGTTGTAGCTGCGCTGGTAATAGGCCTGGTCGATGTCCTGAATGGCATCTTCGCCGGTGACGAAGACGCCGATATTGGGGAATTGATGCGCATAGAGGCTCTCGAAGCTGGGCGTCAATTTCTCGGCGATCTCGGCGACGTTGGCGCTATCGCCCAGAAAACTATCGGCTTTTAGCGCGGCGACAATAGTGGATTCGAGCTCGTTATATTCGTCAGCCATGGTGGGACCTGTAATAATTGACGATGATGCTTCTTAGTGCGTCGGGATCGCGAACTGGTTCGAAAAACAGGAAAGGACGCTTTTTCTGCTGGACGGCACCGTAATTTTTCGTCGTGAAGAGTTGCAAGCCTTTCGGGGTGATCCGTATGCCCGTCGCAATCGAAGCCCGCAATTGTCCCGTATCGACCAGAAGTTTGGATTGGGGGGTGACTTTTTTCCCGGATGGGCGGCGGACGTAATTGCGGGAAAATGGCGCCCAGGTGACGCCCCGGTAGGTGCCACCATAGGCTAATTGGTCGAATGTCTGCATGGTGCGATTGATCATCAGGACGCCGAATTCTTTCAGCGCGGGCATGAGATTGGTGCGCCGGGCAATGAATTGCCGGATTTGGCGAGTGGCTTCCTGAGTATATATACGAGTAGTGATCATCGATAATAGACCGTCCCACTTTGTGCTTCGGAAAAGGTGATGGTGAAATAAGAATGGTCGGCGGCATGCTTGATTTCGGCAGTAATGACATTGCCGTCATTGTCGAGAATCCAGATTTCCGGCGAATAGCCCAGGGCGTGCTCGATGCGCAGGCTGGTCGCATTCACAAAGGCATAGGTATGGAGCGTGACGGCAACGGATGTATTGACGCCGACGCTTTCATAGCCAACGATATAATCGAAAGTCCCCAAGCCGGCGCGAATCACCGGCGTAGCATTGGCTTTGGTATGGTAGATGTGGGCGGCGGGTTCAATTTTCGTGCCATCACTGAGATAGACAGCCTCTTTGTAGTGATTGATTTCGAGCAGGCGGTCATAAGCCAACTGACGCAGATGTTCGCCCTGTTTGTATTCGGATTTGTTGATCTCCTTCAGAATCACATAGATCAACGACGCCGCCAGCATCTGGCAGATTTCATTGATATTGGCCGGCGTGGCCGGCGAATCGGTGACGTCGGGGAATTTCTGGGTACCAGAATTGTAGGCCAGCTCGAAACGGGTGAGCCGCGCATCAATCTGACTGCTGGCATTGGCGATCATGGCGGTTTTCAGCGTGGTGGTGATCGTCGCCGGCAGATTGTCGGGCAGCCAATAGCCCAATTCGGTCAGGGTGGTATAGACTGGCATTATTTTTTCTTCTTCTTCGGTTTTCGATCTTTTGCGACGGCTTCAACGGGGGGATCGCTCATTTCATGGGTGACTACCTCGATAGTATAAGGCAGAAGCACCACCCAATCCTCTGCGGACATTTGGAACTTGTCCATAACTTCCTCAAGGCACTCTCCCTGCTTGAAGACCCTCGAGCCATGACATACGTTGTATTGAAAATAATGCATACCGTCCTCATAGTATTTCCCGGAGCGGAGCTCACGCCCCGCCCCGGGAAGGTGAATTTTAGGTTAGCACATCGGTCAACAAATACCCACAAGCGGCTGAGACCAGCTTTTCATCTTGGATGACCGAGACCTCGATGAAAGTCGCCTCACGTTCGGTGTTTTCGTATTCGCGGACCATGATCGGAAGATCATCACCCTGCATCCGTTTCTTGACCCGGAATTGCTTGCCAAGGGTGATCGACTCGGTATCGAGCGCATCGTCCACATAGGCAACCAGCACGTTGTCGGTGCTCCAAATCCGCGCAATGCTATCGGTCTGGGCCGGATTGCTGGTGAGCTCAATCGCGCCGGGGATGACCACCCGAAGATTGAACAGGACCGGCGGCAAGTCGCCATTGATCAGTAGTTTAGGGTCCGTATAGCGGACCAGGTCGCGCAGGGTCGAATTCCTTTTCACAACCCGGGCCACGGCTGGCGGAATGACAATTACATTCGGCTCATGGCCGCAGGCGGCAACGACCGCCTCTTTGGCGGCGTCGATATTGCCTTCGATGTTGATCGTACCCGAAGAGGCGTCCCATTTCACGCTCGGAGACGTATTGTTGGTGATATAGGTCGTTGACATGACAACCGATTTGATCCGCTTTTCGATACCCAGACGGATCTTGTGAACGAGCTTACGCACGGTTTCCATTTTGACCCGATTAGGATCATCGGCATTGTCCAGAGCACGCCAAGGCAAAGCGCGCCGCAGGGCATACTCCTTCGCCGAGTAGGTTGCCGTGGTGGGTTTCCAATCGACTTCCTTGGCCATATCGCCCGCCGCGCGCAGCGCATCGACATCATCGCGCAGTTCGGGGCTGGGATAAGACCAGTAGGTATCGCTTTCCTTCTTCACGGGAATGACAGGGTAGATCAAATCTGCGGCAAAGGCACCACCAACGCCCTTCTCAATGGCAAAGTTGGTGAGTAATGCGTTCACATGATAATCAGATGGTGTAGGCATATTTTTTCCTCCTTAGGCTAACGGTACTGATTCTGGCATAATGAGTGCCATGACCTGGTCGCCATTAGCTGCGGGGGCAGCTAACGCACGACCTAAAACATAATCACCACTGGCAGCTTCTTCGACCTTACCATCATTGGTTGTGGCGGATGGGGTCAACAGATCGCCGATGGCTACGCCCGAATAGGCGGTAACGATGACCGGACAGATTCCGACGATGAGCACTTCTACCGCCTGTCCCGCTGATGCGGCATGCAGGGCAACGCCCACCGCTTTTTCACCCTGTGCATCGGTCGGCTCGACATATCCAGCCGTGCTGGACAGTTTCACCGCCTGATACTGGGTGATTGTCTCGGTCGCAACGAATGAAGTAGAAAATCCTTTCACTACTCCGGACCATAAGTTTGACATAGTTCTCTCCTTTTACTTTTGGGTTACTTTGGCATAGGCTTCCTCGAAAGAGCACTTATGCTTGACCTGATAGGCGATGACTTTCTTCGTCAGTTCCAGGTCGATCGCGCCCTCACTGAAGCCCCTCAACTTTTTTTCTACATTTTCCATGACCTGCGGGTCATCGACCTTGCCGCGCTCGGCGAATTCGACATAGATGGATTTGTTTTTCACCGCGGCTGCCAAATCAGTCATGAACTGATTGAGTCCCTGAGCCATGGATTCGCCCTCGGCGAATTTTTCCACTCCGATTGCGCGCAGATACAGGTTGGAAAAAGCATTGACGATTTTGGGGGCCAAGCCTTCCTTGAGCAGATTTTCACAAAAGGTCCTGACCTCCTGCTTGATACCATTCAAACGAATAGTTTCCAATTCAGCCGCCAGCTCTTCCGGGGTCTTGCCGTAATTCTTGGCGAATTCCTCGGTGAATTTCTGCACAGCGGCTTTTTCGATCTTTTCTTTTTCCTTTTCCACTTTTACCTCCGTTTCTATTTTGGTTTCGGTGAATGTTCCAATAGTTTTCTTGAATGATTCCTTGAGCAGGCTGTTGAATTCATCAATCAGGGCGCTGATGGCTTCTTTTTTCTGTTCGTCACTGCTCTCCTGATTAGAAAATGCCTGCCAGAGCTTGTCCCGGAATGTCCAATAGATTGCGTCGCATTTTTCGTCGAATTCGCGGCGCTTGAGCTCGCCCTCAATGGTCTCGTTGATTTCGGAAAAATTGATGACCGTGACGTCGGCCGGTGCCTGTTCGCCATAGAGCGCCAGGTGATCGCTCAGGCTTTTGATCCGTGGGATGTCGCCACCGAGAAAAGCCAACCGCCTGATGACCTTGCCGTGATGATTGCCGGCGTCATCGACGAAATCGTTATAGATTTCGACCGAACGCTTGGCAATGGCTCTTTTCCGAATCAGGTCAGCAACGACTTTCGGCACATCCCGCAGGTCGGCGAATAGTGACTTGCCCTGCCGGTATATTTTTTTGATCCAGCCGGCTGAAAGCAGGCCACTGTTGCGCAGCAGGTCTTGATTTTCGTCGTGCCCGATCACCACCGGCGCTTCATGAAGATTAGCCTTGGCCACCATATTTTCCAGGTCGGCCTCGGTGTAATCTTTCGTCTCCGCCGTGTCGATTTTGAAAATTTCCAAACCCTTGATTTCAGCATATTCGTCAATGTTCATATCGTCTCCTTTCATTTTAATTGATTCTTTCTACCACCAATTCCCCCTCTTCGCCCTCTTTCCAGTATGAGATCAACCTATCCCAACAGAATATATCTACGGTCAGGCAGGCGGCTGAGCCTTCCCAGGTTTCGGAATGGGCCGCATGAATGTCGACATTGTAGGCGACCCAGCGTCCGCCCTGGTTGGGATTCGGGGCTGTGGTGGGAACTGCACCATTGTTGTTGATGTTGAAACCCGGCTTGCCGTTGTGCGCTTTCCGACTGAATCGAATCGGATAGCGCCCCGGCGCAATCGAGGCATAGGCCTTGTCGGTTTTCAGGGCCGGGTCCGATGGCCGGAATGGATTCGCCCAGGTCGAGCCGATGAAAAAATCGAGGTATATGTCGTCCTCCTCGAATATGATCACCGCATGGAGTCCGGGCGACTCCCATTTGCCGTATTCCCTGAAAGTCAGCCGCTTCATTTCTTGTTTCCTATGCCGAGCCAGGTCA
>JGI12104J13512_1001965_pt1 | contig 13830 bp, 10 predicted proteins | sample TerdegcTABiofilm_FD_13512 | JGI IMG/M metagenome (IMG submission 13512)
AAAAGACATCATTTTTTTTGGGGGCGGCAGCGGTGGAGCATTTGTTCCATGCGTCGCATAACTGCCCTCCATGGCAGTATGCGCCGCCGGCGCCCTCCGTGGCGCCTATTTCACAAACACTCCACCACTGCCGCCCTCTTCGTCCCTACGGAACCCCTCTGTTCATAATGGGTTCCCTATTCCTTTTTTTGTAATTCCCTGAGTAGAGGATTGCCCTGCTGTGATGGATAAACCGGCGTTTCTGCCAATAAAAAACGTGGAATTGGCCTTTACCCTCTATTAACCAAAGTTCAAAGGGGATGTGGTGTGTTGGTTTATGATTGGGTTTGGGGTTTCAGGGAGGGTGTTAACCGAATTCCAAAGGGTCTATGTCTTTTTTAAGTGACTTCTGATGTAGGATGTGGAGATGGGGGAGGGGCGAGGGTAGCCGGTGTTTGTGGAATAGGCGTCACGGAGGGCGCCGGCCCCACATTACCGCCATGGAGGGCGGTTATGTGGGGCATGGAACAAATACCGGCTGCCCTCGCCCACATATTGAATTATCATCATGTATTAAAACTGAAAAATCAACAAGCACGACGAGACATAAAAATAGAAAAAGGGACAGACACATCCCTGAACAGACACATTCTTGAATAACATTTTTAATGGATGCAAAAGGCATCATTTTCTTGGGGGCGGCAGCGGTGGAGCATTTGTTCCATGCGTCGCATAACTGCCCTCCATGGCAGGATGCGCCGCCGGCGCCCTCCGTGGCGCCTATTTCACAAACACTTCACCACTGCCGCCCTTTTCGTCCCTGCGGAACCCCATGTTTATAACGGATGCTCTATTCATTCCTACTGCAATCCCACAGATAGCGGATTGACCTTCTGAAATAATGAGCCGGTATTTCTGCCAATAAAAATCGCAAAATTGGCCTTTGCCATCATGTTCACTCAAGTGCAAAGGGTATGTGCTGGTTTGAAGCATCGTTTACGGTTGGGCGTTGGGTTTCAGGAAGGGTGTTAACCAAACTCCAAAGGATCTATGTCTTTTTTAAGCGACTTCTGATGTAGGATGTGGAGGTGGGGAAGGGCGAGGGCAGGCGGTGTTTGTGGAATAGGCGCCATGAAGGGCGCCGGCCCCACATCTCCGTCATGGAGGGCGGTTATGTGGGGCATGGAACAAATATCGGCTGCCCTCGCCCCTAAAACAAAAACATGTTATTAATCAGCCATATTCCATAATTACCTTGTCAAATGTGACAAAGCATATTAAATAATCATGACAATAAATTCTTGTAGGGGAGGTTTTATGCTCAGACGTTTTTACTCCATTTCCTTTCTGGTTCCGGCCCTGGTAGCCATCATGTTCGTGGCCACTATTGTTACCGTTTCCCTCAATTTTCTTCTGATTTATCTGCATGGCTCTGATGCCGTTGCCATAAATATAGCCGGCAGGGAGCGTATGCTCTCACAAAAGATGACCAAGGCCGCCAATGCCTACCTCATTACAGGCGATGCCTCACATCTAAATGAGTTGAAGGATGCCTCGCAGCTCTTTGACAAGTCTCTGCAAGGGGCTTAAAAACGGCAGTCAGGAATTGGGACTATCTCCTGTAACAGACACTGANCTGCTGAATGAGTTAAATAAATTGGATGGGCTGTGGAAGACCTTTTCCACTCACATAGCTGTAGTATTAAANGGCAAGCCCGCTGATGAAGGTGTCAAAAAGGCCGTTCTCAGNCATGAATGAAACCAATGGCAACCTTTTAAAACAAGCGGATGTGGTGACCAAGGCGTTTGANCAATACTCTCTTAAAAAAGACGAGTATGCCAAATACTTTCAGTATGTCACTTTGGCAGGCGGCATCTGTTTTATCNTTCTTGTCATATTTTTTGTAAAGAGATTTATGATCGCCTCTCTGGAAAGNACGGTGACGGCCATTTCTGANGCAGGCCAGGGGAAATTCGAAACCTGTCTGCCCATAGAAGGGCCTTCGGAGGTGCAGCGTCTTGCAGCGGCGTGCAATGCCCTTTCCTCCACCATGATTGGACAGTTCAATACCATGAATGCCCAGAATGCAGTGGTGGAGGGCGTAGCCTCGACCCTTGATAAAAACAAGAATCAACTCATAAAATATGCGGATGAGATCATGGCAGTCTCCCATACGGTGGAACAGGCCGCCCAGACCTCCTCCAGCAATCTCGAGACCATCACTCAGGCCACCAAGGACATGTCCACCGCCACCAACGAGATAGCGCACAGCGTGGCAATTACTGCACAGAAGGCCAACGATGCCCAAAGCCAGACCGCCGAGGCGCAGTCAGCCATACAGAGTCTGGCCACCAGTTCGGAAAAGATCGGAGATATCATTCGAGTTATCAACAACATAGCATCCCAGACCAATCTTCTGGCCTTGAATGCCACCATAGAGGCGGCCCGTGCAGGTGAGGCAGGCAAGGGTTTTGCCGTGGTGGCCAATGAGGTAAAGGAATTGGCCAAACAAACCGCCGGCGCCACAGATGAGATCACACGCATGATCACCACCATACAGTCCGATACCCAGCATGCAGTTGAGGCTGTGGAGCGCATCACACAGGCGGTCAGTGAGGTAAATGACCTGGCCAACACCATTGCCAGTGCCACCGAGGAGCAGACCGCCACGGTCTCCGAGATCACACACAATATCGAAAGGGCTGCCGATGGGGCCAGAAATGTAATGAGGGAATCCGAGGTATTGCTGGAACAGGCAAGGCTCTTTTCAAAAATGCGCAGCGACATAGAACTCAATGCCTATGGTATGGAAGGTGTCGTAACAGAGACAGCTGTGTTGATGTCCCAGATTAAGGTTGAGCCAAGCATCCTTTCCTCATTGTTTGCAAGCCTGAGAGATAGCGCCCGTATAAAGGCTGTCATTTATCAGCATATGCAGTGGCGGGATAAGGTTATTGCAGGCGTGATCGAATGTAGGCCATTTGAGGTGGAGACAGACCCACACCGCTGCGGCCTCGGACGTTTTCTGGATGGTTATCGCCCCACATCTGCTCGAATAGGGGATGTCATTTCCAAATTGAGGCCTGTGCATGATGCCATGCATCGCAGCGTTGTGGAGTTGCAACGGTTGCTCGCATCAGGAGAAAAAGACCAGGTGCTCTCTTACTTCAAAAACGAGATAGATCCATATTTCCAGCAGACCATAGCATTTCTGAACCAGATGGCAGTGTTAATGGAGGAAGAGGAAGGGCGTCTGAGTGACGCAAGAACAGCGTCGGCTCCAAGGCCGCAGGCCAGGCCGGCTGATACCAAGGCCAGACCTTCTTCTGAAAGGGCATTCAAGAAAGAAGAGACATCGCCTGCCAAATCCGCTGAATTCATGCCATGGGGGCCTCAATTAAGCGTTGGCGTGCCCTCCATTGATGAACAACACAAGAAACTGGTAGCCATGGTGAATACCATTCATGACGGCATTCGCAAGGGGATAGGAAAGGACGCCGCTGCCAAGGTCTTAAATGAATTGGTGGAATATACGGCCTTTCATTTCAAGACTGAAGAGGACTATTTCGACAAATACGGCTATCCTGAAACCGATGCCCACAAGGCCATTCATGCGGATCTCGTGGGAAAGGTTTTGGCCTTCAAAGAGAAGTTTGACAAGGGATATGCTACTGTGGACTTCGAGCTATTGAATTTCCTCAAGAACTGGTTGCAGAACCATATCTGTATCACCGATAAAAAATATGGGCCGTTTTTGGCAAGTAAGGGGGTAAGATAGTTGTATTAGAGGTGAGTCATGGCGGTACCTGCTGAAAATTTAGTTTATGACTTGAGGGACACCCTTGATGAATTCATTAGAACCACCTCTATTGAATTCACAAAGGTGTATAATGCCCAATTGCGCAATGAGATAGAGTTCCGCAATTTCAAGGACGAGATGAAGGCCTTCAAGGATGAGATGCTGGAATTCAAGGATGAGATGCGCGCCTTCAAGGATGAAATGAAGGATTTCAAACAGGAGATGCGCGCATTCAAGGACGAGATGAAGGTCTTTAAGGACGAGATGTCAGAGTTCAAGGATGAGATGAGGGCCTTCAAGGACGAGATGCTGGAGTTTAAGGATGAGATGAAGGTCTTTAAGGACGATACACAGGCCTTCAAGGATGAGATGCGCGCATTTAAGGATGAGGCTGTAGAAGATAGAAAGCGCATGAATAAACAATGGGGTGAGCTGGCCAATAGATTGGGGACCATAGTGGAGGATATCGTGGCCCCCAATATGGAGGGAATAGCCGCTAACTACTTTGGTTGTGCAGAGTTGGACAGCCTGATGGTGAGATGTAGAAGGAGAAAGCCATCAGACAGGACCAAGATTCGTGAATTTGATGTGGTGGCAGTGTGTGGGGATCGGATATTTTTTAATGAGACCAAGTCCAATGCCCGCATGGATTATGCAAAGGAGTTTATTGACTTTATTGCCTCACAAGAGTTTTTTGAATTCTTTCCTGAATATAAAGGCAAAGAGTTGATTCCCATCTTTTTCTCTCTGTATATTTCAGACGATGTGGTCCAGTTGTTGACTCAGGCAGGTATCTATGCCATGGCCATGAGTGATGACTCCATGGATCTATTGAATTTTGAGGAGGTCAGTCAAAAGAGGCAAAAGGCTTGATCAAAAGCAGTCGATAACGAAATGGATTATTCAAAAAGGGGCGGGCATTGGCCGCGCCCCTTTTTTTATTGCGCAGACTTAGTGTCCGCCGGGGAACAATACCTGAGACAGCCAATAGAGAAAGATAAGACCGCCTGCCCCTATGCCTATGCTCCAGCGAATGAGTTGTATCTCGGCAGGGAGCAGTGGTTCATATTCCATCTTTTTTATCTCTTCGGAAAGTTTGGTTTCTTCTGCCATATTTCACTCCTTTTATGGGGTTGTGTCCTCAGGGCATGACCGGGGCCTGCCCTGAGACATGTATAACCTGTATAACTTTGAGTATGTCGTTTCAGGACATCAGGTGATGATAGGTGGTTTCACTCCATGGAAAAAGAGCCATGAGATCACCAGGGCCACCCATATGATGAACCCGAACAGGCATACCGCATAGACCGCAGCCAGTTTGCCGATGCCTTCTTCCATGAGTTTCTTGAAGTTGGACACCAGGCCGATGGTAAAGAAACAGAGCACGAAGAAGAGGCCTCTGAATTTATCGCCTTCGCTGGTGGCGAGTTTGGCTGTGTCTAAAAGTTTTTTAGGCTCTTTTATGCTGGACTCCATATCCTTCATTTTGGCCTTGGCATCGGTCAGTTTGGCCTCTATGGCCGCCTTGTTTTCTGCTGTGGCTGATGCCACCTGTTTTTCGATGGTCTGTATCTCTACCTTCAGTTTATTAATCTGGTCAGTGGTAGGTCCAACTGTCTTGGCCGCCGGCCAGCAGATGAAGAGCAGAATAAAGAAGGTCAGGACATAGCCTATGACGAATTTGGGAAAGCGGTTCCATATCTCTATGGCACTGGTCTTCTGGCCTGGCTTGCATTCGATCTTGGCGCACCAGATGATGGCCAGCACAAATGCCCATACGCCGATAAAGATGTCTATGAACATCTTGACCGTTGTGGCGGTCATGGTGATCCAACCCTCAGCATAGTTGATGCCACTCATATCCATGGCCTTGGCCCTTATCAAGGCATCAGCCACTGCGCCGCTTGCGATGGCACCACCGTCGGATTTGACTGCCAGACCCATCCATGCACCTGCCACCAACGGTTCCTTCCAGAGAAACACCTGGGCAATAAAGGGCAGAATGATCATCTCTACAGCCACAAAGATGACCACCAGGGATGAGACCATTATGGGCACCACAGGCCTGGCTCGTATGGCGCCGCCTGTGGCTATGGCCGCCGACACACCGCAGATGGAGATGCCTGAGGCCAGGGGCGCTGACCACTCCCGGCTGAACTTGAAGTATCTCCTGGCAACCCAATAGGTAAACGCCCAGTAGATGAGATATGCCTCCACAATGGCGCAGAGCCCTCGGAACATGATGTTTGTGGCCAAGCCAAAGGATTGGGCTGCCTTCAGGCCCAATGTGGCGCCCATAATGACGATGGCCGTCTTGATGTAGAGCTCGGGCCTGGCGGCTTCTTTCATGAAATCGGCGAGTTTGGGTACGAAGTTACCTATGATGAGGCCTGCCACCAGGGCTATGATGAAGCCGAATTCACCTGTCATGCTGAGCGACCATGGAATGTTGAACTTGGCAAGGTCCGCCTTTGTAGCTGCTATGTAGGCGTAATGTCCTAAAAACCAACAGAGATAGGCGATCCAGAAGACTGCTGTGAATGCGATAAGGAACCGAGGCAGGTTCGCACCCATGAGCAGGGCGCCAAAGCCCATCAGCACCAGCATGGCCAAAAAGGTGAGGAACAGTGCTGTATTGCCTGAGATGCCGGTTTTTTCATACTTATCCCCCACCTTATAGCGGGAGGCGTCTTCTACGGTTACCTTATCCTCCTTGCCGTCGGATTTCTTGATAACCAGGGTCTTGCCGTCTATCTTGGTGATTTCACCTTTGAGCGGCTCGTAGGCCTTGGAGACCACACCGGTTGCCTTGCCAGGGTCTATCCACATCTTGGTAGTGACGCCCCAGCCAAGAATGTCCATGTTCTGAAAGACGCCAAGGGAGAGGATAAAGACAATGAGACCCAGAATCAAAGACAGCCAGTCTTCACTGATCAATCCCTTTTTTTCTTCGATTTCTGCCATAAAGACCTCCTCTGTGCAGTTGTGTGAATAATGTGAAAGGTGTTTAAGTCTTACTGAAATCTTGTGCAAAGACATTGAAATTCTATGGCATTAAGTTGTCCCTCCTTTGAAATAGAAAATGAAAGCTGGCCACAAGGAATCAGCCTGTAGTTGTAAATTGCAACATATGTGCCTTGGGCTTTGAAGAAGGGCTGTGTAAAAAATGTGTCCCAAAATAGGGAAAATGCGCTGAAAACCCCATGAAACCAGCCTGTTTCCCATTCAGGTTTCAAGGGTCAAAGTGCTGTGTAGGAGGTGTTGCTGTATTATTTAGATTGCACTGCAAGATTTAGTTTGCAGGGTTCCCTTTATTTTTCAAGGGATCCTACAGTGTTTTTTATTCCATGGACTTGAATACCGTAGCGTCTTATGAGCTGTTGCAGGGACTGGCGTTCAAGGCCGCAGCGTTTGGCGGCCAGGGTGATGTTGCAGTTGGTGGATTTGAGGATGTGAGTGAGATATTGAGTGGTGAATGTGCGCATGACCGTTTCCTTGGCCTCATGATACTGCATATTCACCAGGCCGTTTAAATCCCCGCCCGCACAGCCCTGCCTGGCTGGAATCTCCAGGTCATCCGGTAGAATCCTTGCTCCTGTGCTAAAGATGGCAGCCCGTTTCACCAAATTTTGAAGCTCCCTTACGTTTCCCGGCCAATGCCAGGCGGTAAGCTGCATCAGGGCCTCCTTTGAAAAGCCCTTGGGAGGCATGCCGGTTTCTTTCAAAAATTGCTGCAAAAAGTGCTGTGCCAAAAGGGGAATGTCCTCAGGCATCTCTCGTAAGGCAGGCATTCTTATCTCTATTACATTGAGCCTGAAGAACAGGTCCTGCCGGAATTCCTCTCGTTCCACCATGTTTTTAATGGGCTTGTTTGTGGCTGCGATCACCCGGACATTCACCTTTCTGGTGCGGTTATCTCCAATGGGCCGAATCTCACCCTCTTGCAGCACACGCAGCAGTTTGGCCTGAAGCATAAGGGGCATGTCCCCTATCTCGTCCAAGAATAGGCTGCCCTTGTCGGCAATCTCAAAAAGCCCCTTTTTGTCGGCTGTGGCATGAGTAAAGGCCCCTTTTTTGTGGCCGAAGAGCTCGCTTTCCAGGAGTTCCGATGGCATGGCGGCGCAGTTGACGGCAACGAATTCATAGGCGCTGCGGTTGCTCCAGGCGTGCAGGGCCCTGGCCGCCAGTTCCTTTCCTGTCCCGCTTTCGCCTGTTATGAGCACAGGCACATCGGTTCTGGCGGCAAGGGATATGGTGTCTATGGTCTTTTTCAGGGCAGGGCTGGTGCCGATGAAGGTGTCGGTCAGTCCCTGTCTTTGATGTAATGCTTTTTCCAGAAGCGAGGTCTTTTCCAGCAGTTGCTGGCGCTCCAGGGCCTTTTGCAGTGTGTGCACCAGTCTGTCTTCATCGAACGGCTTGGTGAGAAAGTCATAGGCACCCTTTTTCAGGGCATCTATGGCCAGGTCTATGGTGCCGTAGGCGGTCATGAGTATTACGGCGGGGGGGCATGCCTTGTCCTTCAGTATTTGAAGCAGGGCCATGCCGTCCATGCCGGGCATACGGATGTCGCTGAGGACCACATTTACAGCCTCCTTTTCCATGAGTTCCAATGCGGTCTGAGGGGATTCGGCAGTCAGTATGCGGACGTGCTGAAAATGCGGCTGCAACAGACGTTTCATGCCCAGCAACAGGTCCGCTTCGTCATCGATTATCAAAAGTCTTTGGGCCGTAACTTGTTCTGGTTTCATTTGTCAATCTGCTTTTCAGGCATAAGGGCTGGCAGTGTGATGAATATCTCCGTGCCTTGATGTTCCGTGCTCTTCAAGATAATATCGCCATTGTGTTCGTGAATAATATCATATGACACGAAAAGTCCAAGCCCTGTCCCTTCACCGGGCGGCTTGGTGGTGAAGAAGGGTTCAAATACATGCATCAGATGCTGCTCTGGAATGCCGCAGCCCGTATCTTTTATTGAAACAGATACCTCGTTCCGGTCTTCATCGAAACCTGTGGTGATGGTGATCTCGCCATGACCCGAGATGGCTTGTTCGGCATTGATGAGGATATTGAGCAATACCTGTTTCAGCTTTTCGCGGTCGCCGTAAATCATTGGAATATCTTCCTGAAGCCTGTTTGTGATAAAGATGTTTTTCTTTTCAAATTGTTTTTTAATTATTGAGAGAGTTTCTAATATGATTTTATTTATATCTATTTGTTCATAGATTGTTTTTTTATGTCTCGAAAAATATAATAGATTTTCCACTATATTTTTCGATGAGTTGGTGTGCTTCTCTATTATTTTGAGATCGTTTATTGTCTCCTGATCATTTATGAATTTCTTCATCAATAGTTTTGTATAACACTGTATTATGCTCAATGGATTGTTTATCTCGTGGGCGAAACCTGCCGCCATCTGGCCGATTATAGCCATTTTTTCCGCATGGGCCATCTGTAATTCCAGTCTTCTCTGTTTTGTTATGTCCTGTATATAATGTACTATTTTTACTACTTCATTTTGATTATTTTTAATTGGATATAAATGTATTAAATAATACTCATCATTTTCTGTTTTATATTTCTCAATAATTTCTTCTTTATTATTTAGTAATTCTTTTATTTTTTGGCATGTTATTGTTTCTGCATTGCAATTTTGTTGTTCTTTTTCCATGATATTTAATACCATTTTTTTATTTTTGGATAACCACTCCTGATATGTGTTGTTAGCTGCTATCATGTTGCAATCTTTCCCTATCAATGCAAGCGGATCACTTATGCCATTTATTATAGTCTGCAAAATTGTTGCGTTTGATTTGATATTTTCATATGCTTGTTTCAAATTTTCTATCATTATGTTGAATGACTGTATCAATTCACCTATTTCATCATGTTTTTTTATCTTTAAAGTTGCTGTGTCTAACAGCATATTTTGACTGATATTGGTGAAGTGTTGTGCTATTTTTTTAAGTGGATGCCCTACAAGCCTGATAAAGCTGCCTTCAATAGCTATGAATAAAAGAACTATTATTATAATGCCTATCGTGCATATATTGATTATTGTTTGAATGATTTGATTCCAGATCACATCCATGGAAATTGAAACAGCTTCCAAGCCCATCAGGTCATTTAGCTTAAAACCAAATCCAACTTGACTGCCATATTTTGCAATTAATCCAACTGGTGCTTGATTTATATCACCATGACATCTCAAACAATTCTCTTTAATATAAATAGGTTTTGCAAGAATGAAGAATTTATGTTTATCTATTGACTTAATACCCTGCCATTCATTTAAGTCTTTATTTTTTTGGAATATGGTTAAAATTTCAGCGTATAGTTCATTTAAGCTATTATCTTGCCATTCATTTAAGTCTTTATTTTTTTGGAATATGGTTAAAATTTCAGCGTATAGTTCATTTAAGCTATTATCTTTATTCCGTGGATTTATAGACATTCTTTTATATGTAAACTGGAAATTTTCAAGCTTTGCCTTTTCAAGAACTATATTTTTGATTTTAGTCGTGGAAAGTATCTCTGGAATAAATGCGTGTGGGTTTTCTTGTATATCAGGCATCAGATTGATAATTCTTGGTCTTAAGGTTTGATTGATATAGGCATCTATGCCGTTCATGATATCGAGAATGATATGCGCTTTTTCAGAGCCTACATGCAGGGTTTGTTCCTTCAAATAATTATAGCTCAACAGCACAAATAATAGATAAACAAGGCCGCAGATGCCGCCGGTAACTAATGCGAATCTTGTGCTGAGTTGTATATTCCTCATATGTCTTGTTCCATTACATGGATTTATACAAATAAAAATAGCGTATCCCACATGCTGTTGTGTGAAATACGCTATGGCATTAATTACTTATTGCTTTGTGTATCATATGGCCTCTTTGCCGCGTTCCTTTGTTCTCACCCTTATTACATCTTCTATGGGCATAATGAATATCTTGCCATCGCCTATGGTGCCTGTATTGGCCTCTGCAAGTATGGTATCGATAATCATGGGAACCTGATCAGCCTCGGCTACAATCTCAAGCTTGAGCTTTGGAATTAGATCAACTACATACTCGGTGCCGCGATAGACCTCTTTATGCCCCTTTTGTCTGCCATAGCCTTTGACTTCCGAGACCGTCATGCCCTTTACTCCTATCTTGTTCAGGGCGTCCTTTACCTGTTCAAATCTGGATGGTTTGATAATCGCTTCTATCTTTTTCATGATGCCTCCTGTCTATTCGATTGATTTTATAAGAAGAAATAGGCCGTCTCACCGTGTTGAGTCTCGTCAAGGCCTTTTATTTCATCTTCGTTTTCCACTCTGATGCCTATGGTCGCCTTTATGATGGCAAGAATAACAAATGTTACTACGCCAGAATACACAAAAGTCACACCAGCTGCAATCAATTGTATCATAAATTGTCCGGAATTGCCGTATATCACGCCTTTGCCTGCCTCGTTTATGGCAGGATCAGCCAGAATGCCCGTAAGTATTGCGCCCATAAAGCCTGCCACGCCATGTATGCCGAAGGCATCCAGTGTGTCGTCATAGCCCAATTTCGGTTTGATTTTGGCGATTACCAGAAAAGGAATCACTCCTACCAATATGCCTATTACAAGGGCGCCTGTTATATTTACAAAACCTGCCGCCGGTGTGATGCCCACCAGTCCTGCCACGGCGCCGGAGGCCATGCCCAGAACCGTGCATTTTTTATAGAAGAGCCAGTCCATGGCCATCCATGCCAAGGCCGCTGCCGCAGCGGCTGTGTTGGTATTCAAAAATGCCATGCCTGCCAGGCCGTTTGCGGCCAATGCACTTCCCGCGTTGAAGCCGAACCAACCGAACCACAGAAGCCCTGTGCCCAGCACCACGAGAGTGAGGTTATGGGGTTTCAAGGCCGTGTCTCTGCGCCTGCCCAGATATAGTGCACCCACCAGGGCTGCGATACCTGCATTTATATGTACCACGGTGCCGCCTGCAAAGTCCAGGGCGCCCAGTTTCATGCAAAATCCGCCTCCCCATACCCAGTGGGCTACAGGGATATAGACAAGAGTGAACCACAGCACGCAGAAGGCCAACCATGCAGAAAATTTCATGCGTTCTATGTATGCGCCGCTCACGAGGGCCACTGTGATGGCGGCAAAGGTCAGCTGAAATACGATGAACACCAGTTCTGGTATGGTCTTGGCCGCATCCGATATGCTGGAGACCCCTACACCTGCCAGAAACAGCTTGGCCGTATCCCCTACAAATCCAAGGGTATCCCCTGAAAAGGAGAGGGTATAGCCGTATAGAATCCACAGGACGCTCACTATGCAAAAGGCGGCTACAGACATGGCCATGGTGTTCAAGGCGTCCTTGCGCTTTGAAAGGCCGCCATAGAACAGGGCCAGCCCAGGCACGGTCATGAGCACCACCAGGGCGCTGGCCACGAGCAGCCAGGCGGTGTCACCAGTGTCGATCTTCAATGCCGCTTGTGCCGCCTCTTCGGCATACGCAGTATTTGTGACGAGAAAGGTAATAAGTCCGCTCAGAATATATTTTATCATTTCGATACCTCCTTAAGGGTTGGGCACAAATGTGCATTTTTTAAGGCTCACCTAATAATTAAACGAAACGGCCAATCCACCATACACAAAGTTGTTTCTGGAGCCGTCGAGACTGCGCCATTTCATCTCGTTGGAGGCATCTCCGCTCAGAGGAAAGCTCCATGCAATCTGTGGCATCACCTTCAGATTCTTCGCAGCCGGTATATTCAGGACAGCGGACACAAGGCCGTCGTGAAGGTTCTTGAATTCATCGCCTGTCGGCGCACCGTGTTTGATCTTTGGATAACCTTCCGAATCATCGGAAAGCAGATAGGCCGCTGTTCCACTCAAATCCAGGGTTATATCATTGCCGAATTCAACTGTATGGGAAAGTTTGGCAGTGATATACCAGCTTGGATAATGTGCCATCTCTCTGTAGATGGTAAGTGTAGGCTTCAGAGGTACATTCAGACTGGCTGATGCAAACAATTCTTGTGAATCGTCTATTGAGTCCAGACCATAATAGATATATCCTCCTGTAAGGGTTGTCATACCAATCTCTTTTGAATAGGACAGTGTTATATCTGTTTCAGTCCATTTCGTCTCATCAGTAAGTTTTGTATTGGTATCAATATTGCCCCATATATTTGCCGAAAAGCCGGCATAACCCACGGTAATATAGGGCTCAACTACCAGAGAATCCCTGCTGAGTTCCTGACCTCTCCAGATGTATTGACTCAAGACCGCTGTCCCCACCTCTGTTGTCGCCTTTTCTTCTTCTGCATAGATTATAAATGGTACAGAACAGATTAAGACAGCCAATACTACCATTAGCCTGTGTTTGTTTTTTGAAATAGACATGTTTCTCTCCTTTTTGTCATAAATTGCCCGGGCTTGCTAATCTATACTCAAGAAACATGCCAATGTGCGATTTTGGATTTTTATGTTGGGAAAACAACGAGTTACGGAATGTTTTTTATTGTGAGCGAGTAAATTCCCAGCCCATTTTTGCTGAAAACTTACATTTTTGTAATGTAAGTTTGTGCAAGTTCAAAGCGAAAGAAAGGACGAAAGAAAAGACGAAAGAAAAAGGACAAAAGGATAGGCACATTCTTGAATAAGAAAGCAAAAGGACAGGCACATTCTTGAATTACATTTTTAATTAAATTTTTTAGGTGGGGCGGCAGCGGTGAAGCATTTGTTCCATGCGTCGCATAACTGCCCTCCATGGCAGTATGCGCCGCCGGCGCCCTCGTGGCGCCTATTTCACAAACACTCCACCACTGCCGCCTTTCTCGTCCCTGCGGAACTCCATGTCCATAACGGGTTCCCTATTCATCTCTGGTGCAACCCCATGGATAACCTGTTGATCTGCTGTGATGAATAACCCATTGTTTCTGCTAATAAAAATTGTAGGATTGACTGTTATCCTGCTGTTTTAGTAGTGGTGGCAGGTTCAAAGGGTATGTGTTGTTTTTAAGCGTCCTTTACGGCTGGGCGTGGGGTTCCGGAGGGGCGAGGG
>JGI12104J13512_1001969_pt1 | contig 13812 bp, 15 predicted proteins | sample TerdegcTABiofilm_FD_13512 | JGI IMG/M metagenome (IMG submission 13512)
TAATTAAAGCTTTTGCTATAAGATCCTCATTGCATTCAATGCTCATTATCAAGTTAAATTGATATTGAACCTATTAAGTTGCGCAAGAGTTAAATCCAATGAAGTTGCCCTCGAATCAACCAACTTTAGTAGGTGTCCGTCTTGGATCTGACCTGGCTTTCCATATTTGGCGTGCTGACCGGAATAATGATATTCGCCCTCAAGGTCAGCCTGGGCTGCGGCCTGGCCAGCCTCAGGCGCAGGGAGATAATCTCCATCGCCGCAGTGTATCTATTGATCTCCATTTTCATGGGCGTGGCCATAGAGCTGATGCCGGAAGGTGCCCTGGAATGGGCTTTGAATACCGGAATGACGGTGCACCTCATCGTCTCAGTGCTTCTTGTCTTCCTGGGAGTCACGACCGCCAGGAGATGGAATAACAATCATCACGATATATCCCGCAAGACCTTCTGGGCACTCTCCATGCCCTGTCCCGCCTGCCTGGCTGCCAGCTTCATCTCCTGCAGCTTTCTTGCCGGGCTTGCGGATATCGATCCCTGGAAGACGGGAGCCCTGGTGGGCCTGCTATTTTTCATCAGCATTGCCGCTTTCTCCACCATTCTGGGAAGGATGCAGGCCTCTCCCTCCACCCTGGGGAATGCCATGATCTTTCTCGGCCTGTTTTACATTCTCTCCATTCTGCTCATACCGGCTTACATCGAGAGCCAGAAGATCTCATTTCTGGTCGCTGGCAGCCAACTGAACGATATTATCCCCACCTACTTATTGATCATCTCAATGATGGCCTTGGGCTTTTTGGGCAAAAGATGGGGGGTCAGCTTCTGATCCTCTATGAGACCTGCGTGCAGATCCTCTACATCTTCTCCACCGCCTTCCTCTACCCAGACATACTGGCTCTCATCATCCTTTTCGCCTGGTCGCTGGCCCTCCTGGGCTCCTTGATTCATGAATACACCTCCCGGCACAGGGCATTAGAGGAGCTGGAGGAACTCAGCCTCAAGGCGGTCGCCCAGATCGAAGAGGGCAGGCCAAGGGAGGCCTCCGAGACGCTCAGAGGCAATAAGTGCCCCCTTCAGCTCGCCCGAGCCCTGGAAGAGACCAGCAGATCGATTGAGAAGGGGCTCATTAAATTCAAGTTCGAGAAGATCCTGCAGGATGCCGAGCTGTCCATGGCCAAGGCTCTGGAGCCTCTGAGGATCGGAGTGCGGGCAGGGCCCATTCTGGGCCTGATGGGGACCCTGATTCCCATGGGACCGGCTCTGATCGGCCTCTCCCAGGGGGATATCAAATCGATGGCGGATAACCTGGTCATCGCTTTTGCCACCACCGTCATCGGTCTGGTGGTGGGAGGGATCTGCTATACCGCGATGGTCATCAGAAGCAGGTGGTACCGTCAGGATCTCAGCGACCTGGAGTACGCCATAGATCTGATCAGGGGCGGAATCGATGAGAAGGCGTAGGCTGGGATTGCTGGAGGATCAGGAGGATAGCGATCCTATGAGCGGGGTGGCCAATCTCTTCGATACCGCCATGGTCTTCGCCGTCGCCCTTCTCCTCGCCCTGGTGGTCTCATACAACGTCCCTGAGCTGCTGCAGCCCGAGGCCAATGTGACCATCGTCAAAAACCCTGGGGACCCGAATATGCAGATCATCATCAAGGACATGAGCCAGATCCAGGTTCTGAATATGACCGAGAAGATCGCCGGTGGACAGGGCAGTAGAATGGGAACTGCCTACCGGCTGGAGAGCGGCCAGGTGGTCTACGTGCCGGAAAATGCCACGGACATGAGATAACCTTGATAAAATTGAAGAGAAATATGTAATAAATACAGTCCGAGCCCGATTAAGGCTTGGACTGCAGACTCTCGATCTTAGCACGTAATGATTTCAGCTCTTCCTCCAGATCCCGGGCCACTGCCTCCAGATAATCTCTCTCCTCTTCCGGGGTGAGCTGGCGAAAGGGTTCGCCTGGAATGTACCCGTAGCCTCTACCATAGCCTCTTCCATAGCCCATGCCCAGACCTCGGCCGTAGTAGAATGCAGCCCGGCGACACCAGGGATTGTAATATCCTACTGCTCTATTCCCGCGAGAGCCCATCCACCAGGGCCCTGTACCGTCTCCCCATGGCATATATCTTACACCTCTTTTACGTTAATAGTAACTTATGAGAGAATATATTTGAACTTTTCTGTATAGCAAGGTTGAAATACCGCTCCTTGCATAACAAAAGAACATGTCTCCCTGTCGAGGAAGAAGGAGGGGCAGGCGCTGGATATCAGAGGTCCCTTCAGTACGAAGCTTCTTGCCTGATGGCTGCCCCCGAGTGGAGGCCGTCTCCATAACCTTAGAGGAGCTGGAGGCGGTGCGGCTGGTGGACCTCCTGGACCTGGACCAGGAGGAAGCAGCATTCTTTATGGGCATCTCCAGGAAAGCCTTCTGGAACGACCTGATGAATGCCAGAAGGAAGATCGCTGCTGCTCTGGTCTATGGCATGGGCCTGAGAATCGAGGGAGGCAGCTTTGCCCTGAGGGGAGAGGAGGCATCAGCAACCACCGAGTCCCAGGAGCACAAAAAGGAGATGTCGCTGATGGAAAGGGAGATAGCCCTCCTGGGGTCAAGGCTGGAACACCTCAGCAGCAGAGTGGCCGCCCTGAAGAGGGAAGAGATGACCGATTCCGGGGATTTTCCTATGGCGAAAGAGTCAGGATCGCAATCATGACATCGATAAGATAATTTATTACCAGCTCTAATGATTGCATGGCCTTTTGTCCTCCTTGATTTGTGCAATAACTCAATTATGGATACAGATATATTATAGATTATAATATTATAATTCTTGGCATATGATCAAAATGCTGCCAATACCAAAGCAACATCCAATACATAGCCAGGATTATTACTACTATTTTACATCATATTTGCTACATTACCCCTGCATCCTGATTGGCCCCTCAAGGCAGATTTATAAGCAAGGTGCTTCCATTCGAGAAGGAGATAAGACGGTGACTGGAAGAGGTTCGTGGATATGGCTTGATCGGCGGGGATCAGGCGCCGTCAAGGCTTATCTAGCCAGTGCAAATCCGGCCTGTCACTCGATCCTATCGGATTGAGTTTCGATCCGATTGAGATTCGATCAATAGCCATCTCTTCAAACTCTCGCTCACCGTCCTTCACCTCTGGGAGAGCTGGATTGGATAGAGATGATCTGAAAGGGGATTAGAATGGATGCATCCGACTACCTTCTCTACTTCGTGTACGTATTCAGCTCCGTATTCGTGATAGTCAACCCCATCGAGGCCAGCATGGTCTATGTCACCCTAACCCTCGGCATGAACCCTCTGGAAAAGAGTCACATCTACAAGAGGGCCACCCTGGTCGCCTTTATCATTGCCATTCTCTTTGCCCTGGCAGGCGATCTGGTGCTGCGTCTCTTCGGCATAACCACTGACAGCCTCTCCGTCGCAGGAGGAGTCCTCCTCTTCCTGGTGGCCATCGATATGCTCCGCGGGGTCCACCAGCAGAAGAAGGTCACTGATCTGGAATTGAAGGATGCCAACCGCAGGGAGGATATCTCCGTCTTTCCCCTGGCCACCCCCCTTCTCACCGGACCCGGTGCGATCACCACGGTGGTGGTGCTGATGGGATCGGCAGGAAGCATCACTGAGAAAGCGATCGTCGTCCTAGGAGTATCCCTGACCTATACTTTAACCCTGTTCATCCTCAGGTTCTCCGATTACATCGACCGAGTGCTGGGTGTCACCGGGATCATGGTCTTAACCCGGGTGATGGGCCTGATCCTGGGAGCGGTGGCAGTGAACTTCGTGGCCGTCGGAGCCTGGAACCTCTATCAATCAATGGCTGGGGGCTGAAACCGAAATCTGGGAATAATAAAGATCCGGGGCTAGAAATCGAAGAGCGACTTCTGTTTCAGGGGTTTGCAGCCGCCGGCAAAGCTGAAAAGGCTGCTCTGCGCCCGGCTGGAGCAGAGCTGGTCCTTGCTCACTCCGAAGCTCTCGAATATACGCAGCACTGGTGGCAGGATCTGTTTGTCCACATAATACTCCGTATCCAAGGTGATATTGTTCTCCAGGACGTAGGCAGGGTCCTCCGCCCGATCGACAAACAGAGGCCGATTCTTTCTTCCACCCTTGCCCCGAACGATCACAAATGGCACCCTGTCTCCCACATTAGGCACCTGACCCCCTCTCTCTTTCATCTTCTCCACCAGCTGGATATGAGGCTGTTTGTTCTTGTAAGAGCCCGTGCTCTTGGTGTACCTTCGGGTCAAGGTCAGCTCCTCCAGTATCCCCGGATCCTGGGTTAGGTCCAGGTTCTGCAGACGGACCACCACCGATCGCACGTGCTCTACTGCTTCGTCCACCTTCCCCTCCTTGAGCACCAGCTCCAGGCATGTCTTGAGGGTGCCGGAGGTCAGGCCGCACCAGTCTCGGCGCACGGTCTCCATCCCCCGCACCTTGATCCGGTCCCGCCATCCATCAGCCATCTGCTCGAATATCCAGAGAGCATAACGCTTCTTGGCCAGGAATATGCCCCTTCGGGCGAAGGCCTCGAAGACCAGCTCCATGGGCTGGGGAAGGCTGAATGTGACTATCTCGGCGATCTTCTTTCCGATAAGACCCGCATCATCGAGCGTAACCGGTTCATTATGGGGGCGGAGGCGGACGAAGACGCTGTCAGTATCTCCATAGACCACATTGAGGTCGAATCCCTTCTCTGCCCGCGCTCCCAGCTTGAGCTCATCCTTAAAGACGGCCTGGCCGTCGATCACATATACCGATCCGATATCATCGATGATCTTCTTGGTCCTCAGGATGTTCTCCCGGCCAAAGGAGGTGACTGCATTGGCTAAAGCCAGGCTGTACAGCCTCGCCCGGGCATAACCGGAATAACCATAGAAGCTGTTCAAGAGGATCTTCAGAGCATACTGCTTGGCATCCAAGAATCGCCTTTCCTCGTCGCTCGCCCTCTTCATCAGCCTCTTGGTCTCTGTCCTCTGGTCGAGCAGCTCCCTTAGCACACCGGGCATGATTCCTGGCATTACCTTCGGGGAGACAAAACTCCCCCCGGAGGGTGCGGTTATGATTTCCTCTGGCTCGGGTGAGTCAGCCACTACCACGGTGGAATAGCAGAGATTATGAGCCATCATGATGGTAGGATAAAGGGACTTGTAGTCCAGTATGACCACATCCTCCACCAGTCCCTTCTCCGGCGCCAGCACTGCGCCCCCTTTCAGCTCTTCGTTCTCGACATATCTCTCCTCCGAGAGATCGGAATCCGGTTTAGGAGGCATCACCCGCGATAACTCCCGGAAGCGGCGCAAGAGGAGGTTCTCCACCATTCCCGACTGGCCGCCGTTGACTATATCCTGCAGGAGGGAGCCGCTGGCCCGGGAGAGGGCGATATACTTGTCCATCAACCGCAGGTCCAATAGCAGGCGGAGGGCGAGGACGGCGTCCCGACGGGAGTAGCTGATAAACCTCCTCAGTCCATCTCCCTGGCCATCCTCCACCCATAGATGCTCTATCTCCTGGGGGTTTACATCGTATTTCTCCATCTGAAGAAGCTCTGCTGCCACATTCCTCAACGTATACTGCTTTAGGCTGAATGAGGAGCGGATGACGGGCAACAGATCAACCACCACTCGACCGGTAATGGAGACATCGGTCCGGTTGACAACCTTTTTAATGTAACAGGAACTGCCATCTCTTCCCACCCTGAAATCGAGCTGTAGCTGCTTTGCCCTCTCCTGCAGATAGGGAAAATCGAACTCGTTGGAGTTGTAGCCGGCAAGGATATCGGGATTATAGTCCCTGATTATGGAGACAAATTGAACGAGCAGATCATACTCATTCTGGCAGGCTCTGGTGTCCGGACGGGGGCAGTCGATCTCTTTTCCCACCAGCACCAGATCCTTTAGGCCCTGGAACTCTGGCTCGAAGGCCATGCTGATCAATATCACCGGGGATTTCTCTGCCTTGGGCATAGCGCCATGGTCGGGAAGGCACTCGATATCAAAACTCATGAAACGCAATGGTGCATTGGCCTCATTCTCCACCGGACGGATGGTAGAAGCATCCACCGGAGGCGAGTTCCTTGCGGATTGCCTCGAACCTGTATCATAGTTTATCGTCCAATCCGCTACTGGTGCCTCGACCCATGCCATCCCTCCCAGGGATTTATCGATCAGAAATCTGTTTTTAAAAAGGATATCCGTCTCATAGACCGCCCGGATGCTGGGAAGAGAGCGCACCCTCTCCCTTAAGCTTCTCACCTCCTTCGGATCTACGGTGGTGATCCTGAGCATCTTCCTGGGCCTCTCTTGATAGCCTATGGGCTCGAAACGCTCTATCGTCTCCACCTCCAGTCCCATGGCCCTCAGCTCATTGGCAGCACTTTCCAGGCAGCCCTCCTTTGCGCTGGCATAAAAATAGGGCCGAAATCCCGCTACCTTGACAGTGACGCTCTGCCCTTCCGCAGTGGTGCCGAAGAGCTGCACCACTGGCTCCCTATTTGAGTCATAGGCGTAATTGGCATCCAGGATCTGGAAGATCATCTCTTAAAGAAGCCCCATATTTTCCAGCTGCTCTCTTACAATCTTCACTCCCTCTTCACACTCCTCAGGTGACTTGCCCCCGGTTACCACCAATTTACCGGAGCTGAATATGAGCACCACCACCTTTGGAGCTTTGATCCGGTAGACCAGGCCGGGAAACTGCTCCGGCTCGTACTCGATGTTCTCCAGGCCCAGGCCTAGGGCGATGGCATTGAGGTTGAGGTCCGTCTTCAAATCTGCAGATGCCACAATATTCTGAACGTGGATCTCAGGCTCCAGATCGATATTCTCGAAGCCAATGGACTTGAGGGTCTGGGCCATATTGGTGATCACCGTGCGAACGTCCTCAACATTCTTGGCCCCGGTACATACCACCTTGCCAGAGGTGAATATCAGAAAAGCAGCTCTGGGGGCTTTTACCCGGTATACCAGCCCAGGGAACTTCTCTTTATTGTATTCTGCGCCCTCCAGCTCGGCCTCGATCTTATGGAGATCGAACTCCTCTGCCAGCTTGGTGGATGCCACCACGTTCTCTATATTTATTGTGGACTCCATACTCAAGTATCTCCAGTCCATACCTTACAAGCTGGGGGTATATATACGTGAGTATTTAAGATTTATAAAGCCCTTATAAACTGATTATATACCACTTATAAACCTCCGGCCATCTTAAAGAAGGCTGATTATAAAAATAAAAAGCCGCCGATGGGATTCGAACCCATGGACTGCTGATCTTTCGGACCATCTTACGAATCAGCCGCTTTAACCGAGCTAAGCCACGGCGGCCTGGAACTCTTGCTAACAGGGGCATATGCGAATAAAAGATTTGCGATCCAGTTCTAGATAGAAGGCAATGGCTCCATCTTCTGCTTCTGGATCTCTTCTGCTAGCTGGGGCAGAAATATCCCTATATCGGTCACAAGGCCTATGGCCTGGGCCGACCCCCGGTCCATCAGCTTTGTCACAGTAGAGGGATTGATGTCCACGCAGATGGTCTTGACATATGAGGGCAAGAGATTGCCTACTGCAATAGAGTGGAGCATTGTGCCCAGCATTATGGTCATGTCCACCCCCCGCAAGACCCTTTCCATGGCATCCTTGGCCTTGACGGTATCGGTGATAACCTCGGGAAGGGGACCATCATCGCGAATGGAGCCCGCCAGGATGAAATCGATCCCCTTGGTAATGGCCTCATACATTATCCCCCCCTTTAGCTTGCCTTCATCTATCGCCTTTTTAATGGAGCCGCTGGCCATGATCTCGCTTATGGCGTAAAGGTGATTTCTGTGTCCCCCGGATATGGCATTTCCCGAGCAGTTCATGCCCAGGCTGGTGCCAAATAGCTGGCGCTCGATATCATGCACCGCTACAGCATTTCCTGCCAGGAGGACATCCACATACCCCTCCCGGATGAGCTTGGCCAGGGAAGGGGCAGCGCCGGTATGAACCAGAGCCGGTCCGCAGACCACGGCGATCCTCCCTCCGGCCTTCTTGGTCCTGATGATCTCACAGGCCAGCTGGCGGACGAGCTCACCGCTGGGTCGCTCTGAGGAGACCTCATTGGACATGAATCCGAAGAAGCTCTTCTCCCTTGGGCGCTCCGGCGGGACCACCTTGACCCCTGCGGTACCTATTACCACCCGGTCTCCCTTCTTGATATGGCCGATGGGTGTGCATATCGCCCGGCCATCATTCAGGACGATTAGGCAGTCCATGTGGTTAGCCTCCACCTCCACCCATGCCCCATTATAACGGACATAGGTGGGGTGATTGGTGGTGGAGTAGAATCCCCGGGGAACTACCATATCACCGGGGGCGATCTCAGATCTGGCATCCTCCATTTCCAGGAGGCGGGCACCCAGGGCATTAAGTTCCAGAAGTATCCGGTCCAGGTGAGCGGAATCCTCGCCGGTGACTGTGATCTGCACATAGCTGGTATCGTTTTTCTTCTCGCCTATCCGGAAGGTTTTGATCTCGAATTCCCCTCCCATGTCCATGATCTTGTCCAGGACTCTTGTTAGCATCTGGGAGTCGATCAGATGGCCCTCCATCTCAATGTCAGCAATCTCTGTCATAAGCTCTGCCTTCACCACATCTCACCATTCAGGAGGGCTTCGGTCTTATCGTTTGTGCTCATAATTATCTTGGTGATTCCTATTCTATAGCCATCGTCCTCGGGCAGGGGAGGATCGAATATCGCCCGGATACCGCATCGACGCAGGTGATACTCAAAGCCCCGAGCGGTGGCCAGGCTCTTTACCCGGATCTGAATTCTCTGTGCGATGCTCTCACCCTGCTGCTTTCTCCTGATGGTCTCGGTCAAGGGCAAGAGAATGCTCTCCCCAATGCGCCTTGCCCTCTCTCTTCTCTCCTCCTCCGACTCCTCCCACTCCACGGACTGAAACCCCTCCCGGACCGCCCGCGATACGAAAAAGTCCAGAGCATAGTCATTATAGTGGCGAAAAGCTATCTCCAGGTCGTTGCAGTTCGATTCGGAGCTGGTATATTTGAGGGGAGCCACCCTGTTCTCCGGGTCTTTCATCACCACCCCCTCTCTTCCTTGCCGACCCAGCTTGATCACTATCTCTTTGATCCTCTCATGAGCATTCTTTAGAGGGTACTCCCCAAAAAATGTCGTGGCCTTCAGGCCGAACTCCTCTGCGATCTCATGGGTCTTATGAACCCCTAAGGTTCCTCGCCGGTTCTTCTGGGCGAGATCGAAAATATACAGATCGATGCTGTCTGTGGGATAGACCTCTGAAGAGACATAGGGGTTCTCCGGGCCCACCAGCTCTGCACATAATACCAGGTTTGGCTGTCCTTCGAATATCTCCTCCGGGAGGAGCCTTGCTGCCACCTCTGTGGAATAGGGACAGATGAATCCTCCTCGGGTTAAGGCCACAATATCCCCATCTATGGATGTGATGCGGACGTTATGGCCGTTCATCTTCTCCTCCACCGCCACATAATCAATAAAATGTCGCTTTATCGCCGCTTCGAGCATCAGAGGACGGCGGATGCTGGGATAGCCCCAGACAACCTCTCCATTGCTAAAAATCACTGTCCCGGCCTCGATTCCCGAGATCTCCTTATCAAATCTCAGCAATTGAGGCTCGGGCCAAATCGATTCGGATATCTTCGAATCCTGTAGGCTTTGCAGCCGATCTACTGTTATCCCCAGTTTCTCTGCGACCCTGGGCAGATTCATCCGGTCCTCACCAGATAATCCAGTATGGACCGCCTGGTGATCACGCCCACCACCTCTTCTCTGTGGTTGAGCACAGGCAGGCCGCCTATGTTATCTGTGAGAATTATTCTCTTGACCTCCTCCAAGGGAGTATCGGTGTAGACGTACTTGACATCATGAGTCATCACATCTGAGACCAGGATATTGTAGATGCGAGTATGCTGCTTGCTGGCGGTGTCATTTAGATCCCTGAAGGCCCGCAGCGCTTTGGCCACATCTCCTTCAGTAAGAATCCCCACCAACCGGCCAGCCTCCACCACAGGAAGCCTGCCTATATCCCTGTCCAGGATTGTGCGCCGGGCATGAACCAGCCGGTCGTTGGGGTTGGCGGTAAGTGGATACCTCATGGCATCGGAAGCCACGCCGCTTACAGTGGCTTTTTCCAGGATCTCCCTGGGCCTGACCCAGCCCAGGATCTTGTCACCGTCCACAGCCACCAGCACCGATGTCTTTTGCAAAAGAAGCATGGCATCTTTCATGTCCATGTCCGGCAGGACCTTGATCACGCTGTCCTGGGTGGCTGATGCCACATGCAGAGAAGAGGCGGGCATTCCCAGGGATTTGCGGGCACCAAGAACGCGGGCAATTTGCCTGGTGGTGATTATCCCCCCTATCTTGTTCTTATTGGTGACCAGCAGCCTGCGTAGATCGTTCTTTTCCATGATATCCAGCGCATGGCCTAGCCGTTCCGATTTATCTATGGTAACGGGCTCTGTCATAATATCCTTAACCTGCATCACTTCCACCTACCAATCTCTGCTATGATCTCATCGGCTGAGAAGTAGCCCACCACTTCATCACCCTTCATCACGGGCATGCCGATGATATGCTTCTCTGCCAGGGTCTTGCTGGCCTGGACCGCTTTGATCTCCGGGGTCAGAGAGTATACGGGTGATGTCATGACATCTTCTGCCACGAAGGGCATCTCTTTTATGTAACGATTCTGCTTTCTCCCTGCAGTGCTCTCCTTTCTGGTCATCTTGATGCTCTTGGTCTCCATCTCGTCCTTCGGACCCATGATCTGGGAGAAGGTGAGACTGGAACGGGTCACTATGCCCACCGGGGCTTTGCTGTCCTCATAGACCAGGGCGCGGCTGATTCCCTGGACATTCATCTCATCCAGTATATGACCGATGGTATGATGACGATGTACATTGAGGATGTTCTTGCTCATCAGATCCTCTACCGTTGCTGATACATCCTGATCGGAGAAGTACCTCACCATATCGCGGGAGGTTATCATGCCCACGATCTCGCCATCCTTTTCCACCGGCAGGCCGCTGATATCGTTCTCTATCATCAACTCCGCCGCCTGGGGCATGGTAGCATCGGGGAATATGGTTATCGGCTTCTCGGTCATGACCACCTGGATGGGAACCTTGTCTATGGGCCTTCTCCTCCATTCCGGAGCTGCCTGGCTGATCCGATTGGTGATATCGTATTTGGTGACTATACCCACCAGCGTACCGTTATCCATGACCGGCAGCCTGCCGATGGAGTACTTGAACATCAGGTTCCTGGCTCTCTGAATGGGCTCGTTCCGCTCAATTACATTTACCGGGGTGCTCATGTAATCCTTGACTTTCTTTATGATCATGGCAGTATTCCTCTGTTCTCAGCTAAGGCCCTCACGAAGTCTCTCTCGGTCAGAATGCCTGCTAATGAACCTCTGTCCATAACAGGCATCGATCCGATCTCGTTGTCCATCATCTTTCTGGCCGCCTGGCCCAGGTCCATCCTCTTATCAATGGTTATCAGGCTTCTCTTGATCAAGCTCTTGATGGGTTGGTTCATAACCTCGCCGATGTCGCCCGTAACCACCTTTTCGAATGCATCACCGCTGCCCAAATACTTCATTATGTCCGATGCAGTGACCATTCCCATGAGAACACCGTCCTGGACCACGGGCATCCTCCTGAATCCCTTCTGGATGATCATCCTGGTCATCTTCTCGATAGTGGTCTGAGCAGGTGCGGTTACCACATTGGGGCTCATGAAGGATTCTACCATCAAGCCCGTCTCCACCCCCCGGCAAGAGCGGACGAAGTCCTCCTCGGTGATTATGCCCTTGATGCGAGTATCCTCGTCAACTATTGGGAGGCCGCCCACGTTCCTCTCGTACATGAGCTTTAAGACATCCTGCAATGAGGAGTTCTCGCTGGCGTAGATGAGCTTGCTGCTCATTATCTCCCTTATATCGGCATTTATGGCGGTGAAAATATTCCCTTGATACTTCTCCTGCAGAAGGTTATGTCTCAGCCCTCCACCGAGAAAATCAACTATATCCACCGATGTCACAAAGCCAAGCAGCCTCTTGGTGCCGGCATCAGCGATGGGAAGCCTGGAGAATCCATAGAAGGTCATGGTCTTTATCGCACCCATGATGGTGGTGGTGGGGGGGACAGTGACCACATCCGGTGATGCGGCAGTGAGCACCTCGCTGACATGTTTGGCATGCCTGGAGTCGAATTGCAGCGGTCCTCTATCTCCCGAGCCAGGGGCTCTTGGCATTCGATCGTTCTTTTGCGGTATCCTAGTTATCTCTTTTCCACTGGTTGGACCATTGCTCATCTTCACTCACCCAGGTAACATCTGATCAGATCGCTTCTGTCTACTATTCCCATAATCCTTCCCTCGTCTACTACTGATACCCTGCCCACATCGTGCTTGAGCATAAGCTCTATGGCATCGGCAACGCTGGCCGTCGGCTTGAGGCTATAGAGGGGAGAACTCATCAACTTCTCAGCCGGCAGCTGCATTGATTCTGTTGGTCTGGTCTCGCTCTCTTTGCTGATCCTGGCCCAGCCTCTCTTCAGGATATCGAACCGGGTTATTATTCCAATGGGCTTATCATCCCTCACCATAGGCAGACCGGTGTAATCATGGATCAGCATACGCTCCCAGACCTTCGTCACCGGCTCATCCGGACGGGCGGTCACCACTTTCTTGGTCATGATCTCGCTAATCTGCTTTCTGGGAACTTTAGAATTATCTAAGTGCTTGAATATGTCTATTATGGTTACAACACCTCTGAGGGTCTTATCATCCCGGGATTCGACCACCGGAAGCAAGTTGCTCTTCTCATTAAGCATGATCCTCGCTGCATCAAGAGCATCAGTATCGCCGGTTACGGTGGGCACCTTCGCAATGAATCCAGATACCGTAACATTTGATTTGGTTGAGGTGACTCGTAGCGCATCCTGTGAGGTTATCACCCCTAAAACCTGTCCTCGGCTGTCCACAACCGGCAGTCCTCGTACATGATTGTCTCTGATCAGCTGACGTGCCTTGGTCAGATAGGTGGAGTCCTCTACATAAAGAGGATCTCTAGAGAAAATGTCTTCGACTAGCATTTTAACTCCCCTGCTGTCCCGCAATTGCCATATCGCATTTCGCCATATCGCAATTTTTTTGCTAAATCTATCGATTTCCGTCCCTGCAGCTCCAGCAGAGCAACTCGCCATTCACGTTTTCCAGATTATCTGAAAGCTGGCCGCAGATCTCACAGATTCCGCTCACTGCCCCTCCAGGCTGCTCGAAGTGAATGCTCTCCCGGTGCATCTCCAACAGGTCGCTCAAGATATCATTCAATCCCACCGAGGAGCCGGAGACCAGATCGGTGTCGGTGATTATGCCAACTAGCTTCCCTTTGAGAATCACCGGCAACCGCTTTACCCCCGCGCGGAGCATCAGGGCGGCTGCATCCCGCAAGCTTGCATCAGGTTCGATCGCCGTCACCGGAGAGCTCATGATCTCTCTCACCTTCAGACTTCTGGGGTCTACCCCTTGGGCTATGACCTTTCTCACCAGGTCCCTCTCTGTCAAAATGCCTGTGGGTTTGTCATCAGATACTATTATCAGACTCCCCACATTGGCCGAGCCCATTCTCTTGGCAGCGCTCAATACATCTAGATCGGCGTCAGCGGTGATCACCGGTCGGGTCATGATATCTCGCACTGGAATCTCTGTCTCCATTGGCCAAATCTCCGT
>JGI12104J13512_1001970_pt1 | contig 13811 bp, 13 predicted proteins | sample TerdegcTABiofilm_FD_13512 | JGI IMG/M metagenome (IMG submission 13512)
GACCTTTCGTTTCCGAGATTGTACCCGCAAGCTGCGGCTCCCGCCACTCAAGATTGCCGGAACAATGGTTTCCGAAAAAAACGCTTTCTGGGGAGAGAACTCATCCACCTCCGAGGGGTGGAAGAAGCGTCACGACATCAAAGGGAAACACCGGATCGTCCGGACCGATCAGACATCCCCCGCGCAACGCAATCCCCGGAAGAGAAGCGGGCACTCCCACCTGCGCAAGAATATCTCTCAGGCAAAGAGGACCCGAAACCGTCACACGAGCCTCCTCCACCTTCCACCACCCTCCAGGGAAATGCAACGTCACCTCACCGCCACCGCGCCGATCTTCCAAGACGGCACCCCCGGGAAAACGTTTTCTCCCGGCATCGTTCAGCGCCCGATTACCCGCCGAACGTTCTGGGGATGACCAGAATTATATCCTGGAAGTAGGTGATGAGCAGGAGATCCAGAAGGAGAACTCCCAGGTAGGGCATCACTTCCCTCGTGACTTTCTCTATGGGAATCTTGGTGATTGCCGAGACCACGAAGAGATCCAACCCGACCGGAGGAGTGATGCAGCCGATGGCGAGGTTCACCACCGTCATGACGCCGAAGAAGAGCGGATCGATGCCCATGGACAGTGCCACGGGAAGCAGAATGGGCGTGAGAATCACCACCGCCGCGGAGGCGTTGATCAGGGTTCCCACGAAGAGAAGCAGCACGTTCACCAGCATGAGAAAGACAAGGGGATTTGAAGTGAGCGTGGTGAAGTACAGCCCGAGTCTGTGCGGCACCTGGGCGTTGGTGAGAATCCAGCCGAAGAGGTTGGCGCCGCCCACGACGAACATGATCATGGTGGTACTCACCGCTGCATCGAGCAAGACCTTGGGAAGATCGGAGATCCGCAGTTCCCGGTAGACGAAGAGGCCGATGAAGAGGCCGTACACCGCCGCCACCGCCGCCGCTTCCGTGGGGGTAAAGATGCCGCCATAGATACCGCCGATGATGATCACCGGCATGAGCAGCGCCCAGAAACACTCCCGGAAGGAACGGACGATGTTGCTGAAGGAGAGGGAGCCGACCCCCTCGTACCCTCGCTTCTTCGCGATGAAATAGCTCACCAGACACATGGAGACGCCCATGAATGCTCCGGGAAGAAATCCTCCGAGGAACATGTCCCCGATGGAAACGGATGCGATGGCACCGTAGACGACCATGGTGATGCTCGGAGGAATGACGATGCCCACGGTGCCTCCCGCAGCCACCACCGCTGCAGCGAAGTCCTTGTGATATCCCCGCTTCTCCATCTCGTCGATCATGGCCGTGCCGATGGCGGCCGTGGTCGCCGCGGACGACCCCGAGATCGCGGCGAAAAACATACCCGCCACACCCACCACGAGGGCAAGTCCTCCCGCGAGCGCTCCCACGAGGGAATGAGCAAAACTGAGCAGCCGTCGCGTTACTCCTCCGTGGGACATGAACGCCCCGGCGAGCATGAAGAACGGCACGGCGATGAAGGAAAATGAATCCACGGAGGTGAACATGCGCTGTGCCACGACAATGAGAGGAATATCCATGATCGCGTAGAGCGCCACTGCCGCGGAGGCACCGAGAGCGATGCCGATGGGGGCCCCCGTGGCCAGCACGAGGAGGAACCCGCCGAAGACGACCCAGAGGATCATGCCGTGTCCCCTCCCTTCGTGAGAAAGGCGTACAGATCCACCAGGAGCCGGCAGAGCATGAAAAAACACCCCGCCGGAATGGCCAGATAGATGTAGGCCATGGGAATCTCCATGGCGGGAGAGAGCTGTTCGAAGGTGCGCAGCACCATGCCCGCCCCCTGGACGATCATGATGGTCATGAAAACAATGCTAATCGCGTAGGCAAGAATAGAGCAGACTTTCGCCGCACCTCCGCGAAGCCTGCTGCTTACGGCGAGCACCGCCATGTGCCCTCCCCGACGGGCAACCACGGGAAGCCCCAGGAAGACCGTCCAGACGAAGAGGTACCGGGACAGCTCCTCCGAATAGGTGAGGGAACTGTGCAGGGCATAGCGGGCCACCACCTGGGCGAAAGTGAAGAAGAGCATGAAACCCATGGTGACGATGATGATTCTCTGAAGGACCAGATCGGCCATATCGAGCACTTTTTTCAAGCAGATCCCCCCGATTCCGCGGAGAGGAGGGACGAAAAACGTCACTCCTCTCCGACCCGGACAATGTCTTTCCGGCGCACCACACCACCGAAAAGATGAATGCCGACCAGCCGTCTACTGGACGTTCACGGTCTTTTCAATGTTCTCCTTGCCCACTTTGTCCTCGAACTTCGCCCAGACACCCCGCGTCGCCTCGGCGAAGGCTTTCTTGTCCACGTCGTCGTTGATCTCGCTCTTTCCGCTTTCCCGGATCTTCTGCCAATAGCCGTCCTCCAGCTCCCGGCAAAGGTTACGCTGCCAGTCCCGAGCTTCCACGGCGGCTTCGAGAACCTTCTCCTGCAACTCCGGAGAGAGTTTCTTCCAAGCCTTGAGACTCACCAGGACAGGTTCCGCCGAATAGGTGTGCCCCGTGAGGGAGATATACTTCTGCACCTCGAAGAACCGGGCGGTGTAGATGTGCGCCGCAGGATTTTCCTGGCCGTCCACGACACCCTGCTGCAGCGCGGTGAACAGCTCCCCGAACGCCATCGGCGTGGGATTCGCACCGAGAGCTTTCATCATCTCAATGTAGATCGGTTGCTCCATGACACGGATCTTGAGTCCCTTCATGTCCTCGGGAACCCGAATGGGATGTTTGCTGTTCGTCATGTGTCGCACGCCGTTCTCCATGTAGGCGAGGACTTTCATTCCCTTGCCCTCGAGTTTCGCGCCGATCTCCATGCCCACCGAGTCCAGAGCCTTGTAGGCATGTTGCACGTCCCGGAAGATAAAGGGAAGATCGAAGACCGCCACTTCGGGAAGGAAATTTCCCAACACGGCCGTACTGGTGAGGGTGAAATCAATGGTGCCGAACTGTGTTCCCTCGATGAGATCGCGCTGATTGCCGAGCTGGCTGCTCGGAAACACCTGAATCTCCACCTTGCCCCCGGTCTTCTCCTTCACAAGATCCGCAAATTTCTGCGCTCCCTGCGCATAAGGATTCTCGGGATCCGCAATGTGCCCCAGCTTGAACACGAACTCCGGATCGGCAAAGGCCGTTCCTGTGACGACAACGATGAACGCCAGAATCAAAGATGCCCACACGGTTCCTTTTCGCATGCCACACACCCTCCTTTGTTTTCCTCCGTTTTCGAAAAAACCGGAGGTTCCTCCTTTTTTGCTCCCCCTCTTCCGCTGCCTCCCCATGGAGACGATGCAGCCCTGGAGGAACACAGTGAGTGTGCTCCATTCACCTTTTTTGAACAAGAGTTTCGTTTTTTTCTCGACCAAAAGAATATTTTTGTTCACGGAATGCGAAGGGGGAGGAAGAGAAATCCTTTGGAGTGGAACGTTTTTTCGGAAGATTCTCTATGAACGAAACCAAACAAAAAGGGACGGCGCCTTTCGGAAGCAAACTCGGCAATGCGGATACTTCACAGTGGAATGCATTGCCACCGCCGTCAGGGAAGAAGGCGGTATTTGTTCAAAGGACGTCCCACCTCTCCGTAACAGCGCTCCATCTCGGCCTTTCCGGTGGCGACGAGATGCTCCAGGTAGCGTCGGGCCGTGACCCTGGAAATGCCTGCTCCAGTGGCGGCTTCGTCGGCGGAAAGGGGAGCATCGGCATTCCGCAGCAATTCCTCGATTCTCCCGAGCATGTTCGCGTTGAGCCCTTTGGGAAGGGTGGCGCGGATGTTCTTGCGGTTCCGGATGAGAAAGAAGCCGTCGATGTCCTCCTGGCTGAACTCGCCCTGGCCGTTCTGAACGCGGCGCATGAGGTCCCGGTAGGCATCGAGGGCGGCCCGGAAACGTTCGAAAGTGAAGGGTTTGACGAGATAATCGAACACGCCCGAACGAACCACATCCTTGATGACTCCCGCCTCGTGCGCTGCGGAAATGATGATCACGTCCACACTTTTCCTGACGGCACGGAGCCTCTCCACGACTTCGAGCCCGTCCATCTCGGGCATGAAGATGTCCAGGATGACCAGATCCACCGCCGTCCTGGACAGAAAATCGAGCGCACGGGCACCGTTTCCGGCGGTTCCCACCACGCGGAACCCCGGAACGGAGAGAAGAAAACGTCGATGAATGTCGAGAACCATGGGATCGTCCTCGACAATGAACACGGTAATGTCCCGCACCATCCTCTCCTCCTTCCGCAGAGGGACCGGAAACTCCGTCACGCTCCTCGGGGATCGCCATTCCCCGTTCCATGGGGAATACGCACGAGAAACTCCGTTCCGCCTCCGGGGCGGGCGTGCACGCTCACATCACCTCCGCAGGCATCCACGGTATTCTTCACGTTGAAGAGGCCATATCCCCGCTGAGGCCCTTTGCTGGAAAACCCTTTCTCGAAAATCCGCTCCGTCAACGCCGCAGGAATGCCCCTTCCCGAATCGCGAACACTCTCACGAGAATTCCTCCGGATTCGTCGAAAAGGGAAATCTCCACGACTCTTCGCTCCGGAGCTTCCTGCTGAACCGCCTCCATCGCATTTTCCAGGAGATTGCCCACGACCAGAACGAGAGCCTGGCTGTCGAGATCCTCCACAGGGCCGCAGAAACTGTCCGGATCGAGAGAGAAGGAGATGTTTAATTCTTTGCAGCGACCGGACTTTCCGAGCAGGAGTCCCCCCAAGGAAGGATTCTTGATGCGCCGGGCGATAAAGGACATGAGGGAGCGCTGGGTTTCGACGATACCGGAGATGAACTCCACCGCTCTCGCGTATTCACCGAGCTGGACAAGGCCCGATATGGCCTGGAGCTTGTTGAGAAATTCGTGGTTCTGCACCCGCAGAGCCTCCACGTAGCGTTTGACCCCCGTGAGTTCCTCCGCCATGGAAAGCACCTGGGTCATGTCCCGAAAGCTCGCGATGGCACCGACGACGCGCCCCTTCACCTTCACGGGAATTCGGTTCGTGAGAATGCGCGATCCCAGAAGATTCTGCTCCTGGTCCAGTTCGCTCTCGCCCGAGGCGAGCACTGCGGGAAGACGCGTGGCGGGAATCACTTCCTCCACACTGCGCCCTACGGGATCGCCCTCGACACGAAGCAGATCCTCCGCCCTCCTGTTCATGAGCCGGATTCGTCCTTCCGCATCGACAGCGACGATTCCCTCCGGGACGGCTTCGATGACACTGTCCAGTTCCTGGACGACCCGTGCGATTTCGTGGGGCTCCAGACCACCCATGGCTCGCTTTATGTCCCAGGCAAGGACGGTCGCACCCAGAAACCCCACTCCAAGGCCGAGAAGCAGCGCAACCTGGAGAAAATGATTGAGCGCCCCCATCTGTTTGCGTACTTCCGCCAGAAGAATACCCACGGCGACGGCGCCCACTTGGTTTCCCTCGAAATAGACGGGAACGAAGGCCCGCATGGACGGCCCAAGCGTTCCCACCGCCTTGGACACATAGGTTTCTCCGCGAAAGACGAGCCCCTCGTCGCCCCCCACGAAGGTTTTCCCGATGCGCTCCTCCACGGGGTGGGAGTATCTGACCCCTCGCATGTCGAAGAGAACGATGTACTCCGCACCGGTTTTCCGCCGGATCCGCTCTGCAATGGGCTGAATCACCCGCTCGCCTCCAGGTTGGCCCAGAGAGCGCTGAATATCGGGGACCTCCGAAACCGAGAGCGCCACATTCATGGCGTTTTCGCCGAGGCGGGTCTCGAACTGGGCCACGATCTTCCGGCTCGTCACGAAACCGACCACGGCGAGGCTCGCGCCGAAGAACGCGAGTCCCATGAGAATGATCTTCGTCCGGATCTTCAGAGGACGACGAAGCCCCTTCCCTCTGTTCCCCAGACTGCGAAAGATGCGGCGGGAAAAGAACCGCTCCTCGCTACCGGACATACGACGCCCGAAAAAAGTCAGGAGTCGCCTTCCCGTCGGGCGAAGGCGGCGGGGCCGATCTCGTAGAGATCGGTCCCGNGGGAATCCACCACNACCACGAGAGGAAGGTCTTCTACAACAAGTTCCCGGATCGCCTCGGGCCCCAGGTCTTCATAAGCCACNGTCCGTACAGACCGGACGCATCGGGCGAGAAGTGCCGCCGCGCCGCCGGTGGCACCGAGATAGACGGCGCCATGTTCCCGAATGGCACGTATCACCTCGGGGGACCTTCGTCCTTTGCCGATCATGCCCTTGAGTCCCTGGGCCAGAAGAAGCGGGGTATAAGGATCCATGCGCGTGCTCGTGGTCGGACCGATGGGGCCGATCACGTGTCCGGGCTTTGCCGGAGCCGGTCCGGCATAGTAGATCACCTGACCGGAAAGGGAGAGGGGAAGCGCCATTCTCTTTTCGAGGCATTCCGCCATGCGTCGATGCGCCGCATCGCGAGCCGTATGGACGGAGCCGCTCAAAAGAACCAGATCTCCTGCCCGAAGAGACGAAAGCGCCGCCTCGTCCAAAGGCGTTACGATGGAGCGCGGTTCGCTTGAATGCATGGTCCTCGCCTCCTTACAGAATGCCCTCGGCGTGGCGGAGGGCGTGGCAACAGAGGTTCACCGCCACCGGGAGGCCTGCGATGTGGGTGGGCAGCCATTCCGCGGCGACGCCGAGACAGGTGACGCGCCCTCCGTATCCTCCGGGGCCGATGCCCAGGGCATTCACGGCAACAAGGAGACGTCTTTCGAGAACCGCGTACTCCTCATCGGGATGGGGCATTCCGAGGGGCCGCAAAAGAGCGCGTTTCGCCGCGAGAGGCGCCGTCTCGAAATTACCTCCGATACCGACGCCGATCACGACGGGCGGACAGGGGTTCGGTCCTGCTTTGCGCACCGTCTCCACCACGAACTCCACCACACCTTCGACACCGTCGGCGGGCTTCATCATGCGCAAAGCGCTCATGTTTTCGCTGCCCATTCCTTTGGGGGCCACGGAGATATGAACCTCCTCTCCCGGGACAAGGCGCAGGTGCACCACCGCCGGCGTGTTGTCCCCGGTGTTTTTCCTCCGGAACAACGGGTCGGTCACGACAGACTTCCGGAGGAATCCCTCCGTGTAGGCCCTACGGACACCCTCGTGCAGGGCATCCTCGAAACTGCCGCCCTCGAAATGCACGTCCTGCCCCACGTCACAGAAAAGCACCGCGAGGCCACAGTCCTGGCACACAGGCACGCGCTCCTCCGCAGCGATACGGTGGTTTTCGAGGATGTCCTCCAGTACAGCCTTTCCAAGGGTGGACGTTTCCTCGACACGGCCTCTCTCCAAAGCCAGGGCCACATTCCGGGGAATCCCGTAATTCGCCTCAAGCAGAAGTTTTTCCACGAGGTCGGTCACGGCAGAGACAGCTACGGATCGCATGACACACCCCCTCCTTCCCGGAACAGCATACCATCGAGCGGAGGAATGCCAAACCGCTCCTTCGATGCAACCACCGACAACAAGTTCCGAACATCCTCTTCGAAAGATGAAGAGAACCTCTGAAAAATGCCGCGCCGGTCTCTGAAAAACGCGATGCGACCGAGATTGAGGGAGGGCGATTTCTACTTGATCAGAACTTCCCAAGAAACAAAAAGCCCACTTACGGGAATGGATTCGCAGAAAAACATCGCAACGTGCACCGTCTCCCGCAGCGATGTCGAATTTCCTGCAGAGAGGACGCAACGTGATTTCCGATCCGGACGCTTTGTGATTGCAACAGTGCGGCGGAGGATTCGGGCACGAGGCGCCCCCGCGACAAGAACCTCATCGCACGACGAAGGAGGCCTCCCGCACGGGAAACCCCCTTCGTCGTGATTCCTGCGAAACCCCGGAACTCTCCGTCAGTGCGTGAGCAGCGTCAGCATGGCTCCCGCCGCCACGGCGGTCCCGATCACGCCCGCCACGTTCGGACCCATGGCGTGCATCAAAAGGAAATTGCTCGGAAATTCCTGCTGGCACATGCGCTGCACCACTCGGGCCGCCATGGGCACCGCGGACACTCCCGCCGCACCGATCATGGGGTTGATCTTCCCCCCGGACAGGATCTTCATGAGCTGACCGAAGAGCACACCGCCTCCGGTGCTGAACACGAAGGCCACAAGGCCGAGAAGGATGATCTTCAGGGTCCCTATGTTCAGAAAGCTCGTGGCATCCATGGTGGCTCCCACGGACAGGCCCAGAAAGATCGTGGTGGCGTTCAGAATCTCGTTCTGCGCCGCTCCGCTCAGACGCTCCGTCACGCCGCACTCCCGAAGGAGGTTGCCGAACATGAGCACGCCCACGAGCGGCACGGAGGCGGGAAGGATCAGACCGGCCGCCATGGTGCACACGATGGGAAAGAGAACTTTTTCCGTCTTGCTCACGGGGCGGAGCTGGTCCATGCGAATGCCCCGGTCGGCCTTGGTGGTCAGAAGGCGGATCACCGGCGGCTGGATGAGCGGCACGAGCGACATGTAGCTGTACGCCGCCACGGCCACGGCTCCAAGGATCTGGGGCGCCATCTTCATGGTGAGGTAGATGCTCGTCGGGCCGTCCGCGCCACCGATGATGGCGATGCTCGCCGCTTCACGCACGCTGAAACCCATGACCATGGCGAGAAAAAGGGCTACGAACACGCCGAGCTGCGCCGCCGCACCCAAAAGGAAGGTGATGGGGTTCGCCATGAGGGGCCCGAAGTCGGTCAGGGCTCCGATGCCCATGAAGATGATCACGGGGTAGATCTCGTGCTCCGCTCCGTAGAACACGTAACGCAGAAAGCCTCCCTCGTCCATGATGCCCGACAGGGGAAGGTTCACGAGCAGGCAGCCGAAGGCGATGGGCACGAGAAGAAGCGGCTCGAAGCCTTTGCCGATGGCCAGGTAGAGGAGCACCAGGGCCACGGTGAGCATGACGAAATGACCACCCGTGAGACCCAGAAATCCGGACTGTTCTACGATGCTACGCAGTGCTTCCACATACAGCATTATTCGTCCTCCCTCGTTCCCGGGGAACGGCAGGAACTCTGCTAGCCCACGACGACGAGGACGTCGCCGGTGTTGACTGAATCACCTTCCTTGACGCGTATTTCCTTCACTGTGCCTCCGCTTGACGCCTGGATCTCGTTCTCCATCTTCATGGCCTCCAGAACGACCAGCAGGTCTCCGGGGTTCACGGAGGCTCCCACAGAAACCGCCACTTTCAGGATCTTGCCGGGCATGGGGGAACTCACCACGTCGCCTCCGGCGGGAGCCGCCGGAGCGGGCGCCGCCGCAGGCGCGGGTGCGGGCGCCGCCGCCTTCGGAGCCGGGGCCGCGGCGACCACGGGCGCGGGCGCCGCTACAGGGGCAGGCGATGCGCCTCCTTTGATCTCTTCAACTTCCACGTCGTAACTCTTGCCGTTCACTGCGATCCGAAACGTTCGGGCCATCTTCTTCCTTCCTCCTTGGGAGAGTGCAAGATTGAAAAACATTCTGGTTTTTTCACGAAACGAAAGCGCACTATCCGGAACAGCAATCGACCCGAGGCATAGGGCAGTGCGCGAAAACACATGTCGCCGTCGCAACCGTTCTCTCCAGCACATTTCGAGAAAACGAGCGTATCGGTTACCGTGCGATCACACGAACACCCCATTGCGTACCGCACTGCGAGAAACCTCGGAACAAATCGCCGGGTCGTGTCACCGTTCCCAAAAACAGCCCGGCACTTCATTGCTGCAGCATCTTTCAAGAAACGGACCATGAGAACGCCGTAACAATGAACGGAATGCCGGCTGGACCCTCTTTATAAAGCATGTACAAAGACAAAAACAATCTCCCATTCCGACAGCGCCACACTGTGGCCCGCCATCCCGGGAACAAGCTGCGACACCGAAGAATTCCTCGGCTCAGGAACTAGAATCCCCGTCCCTCCAGATTGCAGGTACGGGCGAGAGCCCTCCAGCCGTTTCCGCTCCCCGCCTGTCTGGAGACGGCGAAGACAGGACGGACGTTCGTCACCGTGACGGCGCTGCCGAGCGTCGCCGCCACCGCAGCGGTAAGAACCGCGATGAGATTTTCCTCGTCAGCGCTCTGGGAAACGCCGGCGGAAACAGCCTGGGAAACCGTCGGAACTGCGGGCTTGGATGCCGCAGGGGTACTCCGCTGCTTCTTCCTGTTGTCCACGACTTCGGAAAGACACTTGTTCCCCACGATGATGAAGCTCAAGCCGATGAGCACCAGAAAAACGATGCTGAAGGCAATGAGCGCCAGGATCACCGCGCCTCCCGCTCCGACAAAATGGGATGCCAGTTCCATGTACGTCTCCCCCCTTCTTCCCCGTTCCCTATTGCGGCATGATCCCGTGTTTCCGCTTCGGACGCTGCTCCTTCTTGCCCTCCGTCAGCAGAAGGGCCTGGTACAGCGCTCCACGGGTCTCCTCCGGAAGGATCACGCGATCCACAAAGCCCCGCGCCGCTGCCACGTAGGGGTTCGCGAAGGCTTCTTTATACTCGTCGATCTTCTGCTTCCGCATGGCCACCTGGTCCGCGGCACTCTCGATCTCTTTCCGGAAGACGATGTTCGCCGCGCCTTCGGCTCCCATCACGGCGATCTCCGCCTGGGGCCACGCGAGAACGACGTCCGCGCCGAGGTCTTTGCTGCACATGCCGAGGTACGAGCCTCCGTAGGCTTTCCGAAGGATGATGGTCACGAGGGGAACGGTGGCTTCGCTGTAGGCGTAGAGCATCTTCGCTCCGTGACGGATGATTCCGCCCTCTTCCTGGGCACGCCCGGGGAGATAGCCGGGAACGTCCTCGAAGGTGACTACGGGAATGTTGAAGGCGTCGCAGAAGCGAATGAATTTGCTGGCTTTGTCCGAGGCGTCGATGTCGAGGCAACCCGCCATGTAATTGGCCTGGTTGGCGATGATGCCGATGGCGATGCCTCCCACCCGCGCAAAGCCGGTGACGATGTTCCGCGCCCACAGAGGCTGCACTTCCAGAAAGCTTTCTTTGTCCACCACACCGCTGATGACGTCGATGACGTTGTAACCTTTGTTGGGGTTGGTGGGAACGAGGGTCCGGAGAGCGGGGTTGACGCTGAAGGGGTCTTCGTCGGTCTCTTCCCAGGGGGCGTCCTCCAGGTTGTTCGAGGGAAGATAGCCCAGAAGGCGGCGCACCTGGCGGAGGCAGTCGTCCTCGGTGGCGCAATAGAACTGGGCCACGCCGGATTTGCTGTTGTGGGTCAGGGCGCCTCCGATCTGTTCACTTGTGACTTCTTCCCCGGTGACTGCCTTGATGACTGCAGGGCCGGTGATGTGCATGATGCCCACTTTGTCCACCATGAAGGTGAAGTCCGTCAGGGCGGGGCTGTACACGGCGCCTCCGGCGCACGGACCGGCGATGATGGAGATCTGGGGCACCACTCCCGACGCCAAAACGTTCCGGAAGAAAATGTTGCCGTAGCCCGAAAGAGCGTCCACGGCCTCCTGGATCCGGGCGCCGCCGGAGTCGTTGATCCCTATGACCGGGGCTCCGTTCTTCACGGCAAGGTCCATCACTTTGCAGATCTTCTTCGCGTGCGCCTCGCCGAGGGAACCGCCGATGACGGTGAAGTCCTGGCTGTACACGTACACGATGCGGCCGTCGATGGTCCCGTAGCCCGTCACGACTCCGTCCCCGGGAAACACTTTCGTCTCCATGCCGAAGTTCGTGCAGCGATGCTCCACGAATTCGTCGATCTCCACAAAGCTCCCCTCGTCAAGAAGCTTCGCGATGCGCTCCCGCGCCGTCAGCTTTCCCGAGGCATGCTGCTTCTCCACGGCTTTACCGCCGCCTCCGCTTTGCGCTCGTTCCCGTTTCGCCAACAGTTCCTCGCAAAGCTGGTCGATGCTCTTCTCCGACATCTACCATAACCTCCTCGTCCTGCTTCGACGGGTCGCACATGCACCCGTCCGCATACCTCCACCTCCACGCCGCATACGGACACCACATACGACAGAACGGAACGGAGAGGAAAAGACCCCGCCGTTCCGTTCGTGTTTCGCGCTACCGTTCCGAGATTTCCAGAAGAATGCCACCTGTCGCTTTAGGATGCACAAAGGCAATTCGGGCACCACCGGCACCGTAGCGAGGTGTCTCGTCGATGAGACGAATTCCCTTGGTTTTGAGTTCCGCGAGTGTTTCCTCAAGGTTCTCCACGCGGAGAGCGATATGGTGAATGCCCTCTCCCTTCTTCTCGATGAACTTGGTCACCGGGCTGTCCGGAGCCGTTCCTTCCAGAAGCTCGATCTCCGTGTCTCCCACGGGCAAAAAGGCCGTCTTGACCTTCTGCTCCTCCACCTCTTCGACGCCTGTACAAGCAATTCCAAGAGCAGCCTCCCAGATTTTCAGAGACTCATCGATGCTCTGTACCGCAATACCGATATGGTCGACCACTGTGACCTTCATAATGATGCGCACCCCCTGCGTTTTTACTCGTCGGCCCCCGAAAAAAGAGTTCGGGTGCTTTCGCGGAAAGGCGAGCGACAGACCAGACAAGAGGCCCTGCCGGCTCCTCCCGGGCAGGGCACAAAACGTTCCGGGCACGCTCTAGGACTGCACTTCTTTCGCCCTTTTCTCCTCCACCGCTTTCCGAAGCCACTCGATGCTCTCCGTCGTGGGCGTCCCCGGACCGAAGACCGCTCCTGCGCCCATCTCCAGAAGGCTCGGCACGTCATTTTCCGGAATGACGCCGCCGCCGAAGACAATGATGTCCTCCGCGTTCCGCTCCTTGAGCATGTCGATGATGGTGCGGAAATAATGTTCGTGCGCTCCGGAAAGGATGCTGATGCCGATGGCGTCGGCGTCCTCCTGGATCGCCGTTTCGACGATCTGTTCCGGAGTTTGGCGAAGACCGGTATAGATGACTTCCATGCCCGCATCTCGGAACGCACGGGCAATGACTTTCGCACCGCGGTCGTGCCCGTCCAGGCCGGGTTTGGCAACAACCACGCGGATCTTTCTTTCGCTCATGGCTTCTCCTCCTCCATGCGTCGCTTTTTCGAATTCAGGATCGAAACATCCGCGAAATCCGGGAATTTAGAGAACGATGTTCTCCCGATATTCGCCGAACTCCTCGCGAAGCACGCCGCAGATCTCGCCCTCCGAAGCATAGCACCGGACGGCATCGAGAATAAAGGGCATAAGGTTCGTTCCCTCGTCCCGAGCGGCTTTCCGGATGTCTTCGAGAGCCGCTTTGACCTTCAGGTTGTCACGACCAGCCTTGACTGCATTGAGTTTCGCGACCTGACGCACTCCAACGCTGGGATCCACGCGGAGGAGTTCGCGACCGGAATTATCTTCCTTGATCTGGAACTTGTTGACACCGACCACCACCGCATCGCCACTCTCGACGGCTCTCTGGTAGGCATAGGCCGCATCCTGGATCTGCTGCTGCACATACCCCTTTTCGATGGCCACGAGCATACCGCCCATCTCATCGATTTTCTCTATATACTCCAACGCCTGCGTTTCGAGGGTCTTCGTCAGGGCTTCGATGTAATAGCTCCCGGCAAGGGGATCCACGGTGTTGCAGACGCCGGATTCATAGGCAATGATCTGCTGCGTCTTCAGGGCAATGCCGACACTCTTCTCCGTCGGAAGGGCGAGAGCCTCGTCCATGCTGTTCGTGTGCAGGGACTGCGTTCCGCCGAGAACCGCAGCGAGGGCCTGGAAGGCCACACGGATGATGTTGTTCTCGGGCTGCTGCGCCGTGAGCGTGCTGCCTCCGGTCTGCGTGTGGAAACGGAGCATCATCGCCTTGTCGTTGGT
>JGI12104J13512_1001976_pt1 | contig 13794 bp, 14 predicted proteins | sample TerdegcTABiofilm_FD_13512 | JGI IMG/M metagenome (IMG submission 13512)
AAACCCGGTTGAACCGCCAAAGAGGCGGGAGCCAGTCGCCGCTTGTCGGTCGCTCCGGCTCGGGGAATTCCGAAGACCGTTCGGCCCGCTGTAGCTTTCCACACCCGCCACAAACCCCGCTCCCCGGTTTTTAGAACTCTCCCGAGCCGAGATTGACAGGGAGCGGCCTTTCTTCGACGCGACGTAAGGCCATTTTTCGCAATAGCTTGCAACCGGCCGAGTGTCTCCATGCGTTTCTCCCATCGCCGCGGCGAGACCATGTGTCCAACGACGTGGAAGCGCGCATACCCGCCTCGACCCGCGAAGTCTCGGTGTCTCTGACTGCGCCCGACCGGGGATTTAGAATTCCGGGGGCGCGATGCGGGGGATATTAGCCCCCTCTGCCGGGTTTTTCGAACCACGCCCCCGGCGTTTATGTTCCCGAGACCTCTCCGGCGTATGTCTCCTCGGAGGGGGCAAAAGCAAGAACCCCGAGGAATGCCGACACTTGCATCGCAAACGGCATATATAAACGGCAGGTGACCCCCTCACGGAGTCTATCGCAATGCCCGATCGCCTGCCATTGCAATTAACGCCGAAGGAGCGGCTCGAGCACGCGGCTGCCATCTTGGCCCAGGGAGTGGCTCGCTACTTGCGGAACCCGCGGCCTGACGCCGCGCATCTGCCCGTTCCCAGCGGCCCACAAAAACCGCCCGAATTCCTGCCCCAGGGCCTTGAGCTTTCGGAAAACCCGAGGCTCACTGTGTCTTGAGCCCCGGTAGGGCCGCCCGGTTTCCAATCCCTGCATCGGGCCGTTGCCCCCTGAAACCTCGGAGACAGTCCATCATGCCCGACGTACAGAAGGAACTTGCCGCGCTTTGCCAGATGAACACGACCGAACTGGCCCGGCGGTACGGGGAACTGTTCGGCGAAACCACGCGTTGCCGCAACCGCCGGTACCTGGTGCGCAAGATCGCCTGGAAGCTCCAAGCCCTGGCCGAAGGCGACCTGAGCGAGCGCGCTCGCCGCCGGGCGGAGGAATTGGCTCAGGGCACAGAACTTCGGGTCATGCCGCCCAAGGCCCGTCCATCGCCCCAGGTGGGCGAGGTTGCGCCGGCCGGCCCGCCATCCGTCGATCACCGGCTCCCGCCGCCCGGCAACGCGATCGTGCGCCGGTACAGGGGACGGGTGCTTCAGGTCGTGGTGCTGGCCGACGGCTTCGAGTTCGAGGGCCGCCGCTACCCGTCGCTCTCGGCCGTGGCCAAGGCGGTCACCGGCAGCCACATCAACGGCTATCGGTTCTTTCGTTTGGAGGGCAAGGGGTGAGCCGCAGAAAACCCGCAGCCCAGCCGGCAAAGCCGAAAATTCGCTGCGCCGTCTATACCCGCAAGTCCACCGAGGAGGGCCTAGACCAGGAGTTCAACTCGCTGGATGCCCAGCGCGAGGCGGCCGAGGCGTACATTCGCAGCCAAGCGGGCGAGGGCTGGACTCTGGTGCCCGACCGCTACGACGACGGCGGCTACTCGGGCGGCAGCATCGACCGGCCGGCCCTGCGGCGTCTCTTGGCCGACATCGAGGCGGGGAGGGTCGATTGCGTGGTCGTGTACAAAGTGGACCGGCTGAGCCGGAGCCTGTTGGACTTCGCCCGCCTGATGGAAACCTTCGAGCGGAAGGGGGTGTCGTTCGTCTCCGTCACCCAGCAGTTCAACACCGGGACGTCGATGGGCCGGCTGATCCTGAACGTGCTTCTGTCGTTCGCCCAGTTCGAGCGGGAGATCATCGGCGAGCGCATCCGCGACAAGATCGCCGCCACGCGGCGCAAGGGGAAATGGACCGGCGGGCGGCCCATCCTCGGCTACGATGTGGACCGCTCCCAGGGTCGTCCCCGCCTGGTGGTCAACGCCCAGGAGGCGGCGCGAGTCCGGGAAATTTTCCGGCTTTACTTGTCGCTCGGTTCCCTCTTGCCGGTGGTGGAAGAACTCGCCCGCCGGGGCTGGCGGAACAAGGCGTGGAAGACCCGACGGGGTGAGGCGAAAGGCGGCCGGCCATTCGACAAGGCTTCCCTCTACGCTTTGCTCACCAACCCGCTCTACGTCGGCAAGATCAAGTATAAGGCGGAACTGCACCAGGGGCAGCACGAACCGATCGTCGATGCCGCGCTGTTCCAGCAGGTCCGGGCCACACTGCGGCGCAACGGCCACTCGGGTGGGGCGGCTGTACGGAACAAGTGGGGGGCCTTGTTGCGGGGATTGTTGTATTGCAAGGCCTGCGGCCGGGCGATGACGCATACGTTCACCTGCAAGGGCAAACGCCGATATCGCTACTACACCTGCACGCGGGCCATCCAGAACGGCCGCAAGGCGTGCCCTTGCCCGTCATTGCCCGCCGGTGAAATCGAGCGGCTGGTAATCGACGAGATTCGGGTCATTGCCCGCGACCGCACCTTGCGGGCCGAGGTGCTCCGGCAAGCCCAGGAGCAGTTCGAGGCCGAGGGGGTAGAACTGGTCACCGAAGCGCAGGGACTGAAGCGGGAACTAGGCCGGCGCCACGCAGAGCTCCGACGGCTGGCCGGGGATGGAGCGGCGCCGGCTACCAACCGGATGGCGGAACTTCACGACCGCATTGCCCAATGTGAAACACGACTCCGGGAGGTCCAGTGTGAACTCCAAGAGCACGAGCAAGATCGCTTGACTGCCACAGACATCGACACCGCCCTGGCCGACTTCGACGCCGTGTGGAACGCCCTGAGCCCGCGCGAACAGGCCCAACTGGTGGCTTTGCTGGTGGCCCGAGTCGAGTTTGACGCCGCCCAAAGCACGATAGCGGTCTCGTTCCATCCCACGGCCATCAAGGCCTTGGCCCGCAAGCAACTAGGAGGTGCGGCATGATCACGGTGACGAAGCAGGTTGTCTTTTCCCGCAGCGCCCGGGGGCGGAAACGGCTGGCAGAGAACCCCGCCTCCAAAGCACCGCTGCCGGTCGGTCGCGTGCCGCGGGTCTCTCGCGTGATGGCCCTGGCGATCCAGTTCGACCGCTTGCTACGGGAGGGGCTGGTGCGGAACACGACCGAGCTGGCCCGGCTCTGCCACGTCACGCAGCCGCGAATTACCCAGGTAATGCAGCTTCTTTATCTCGCCCCGGACATCCAGGAAGAGTTGCTCTTTCTGCCGCCGGTGGAACGGGGCCGCGACCCCATCACCGAGCGGGACCTGCGGCCTATCGCAGCGATCGTCGACTGGAGCAAACAGCGGTCGATGTGGCGCGAACTCCGCTCGGCCGAGTCTGTGGACGCATCGGGCATTTCGCCCACTGACCACCCCTCCCCGTGATCCGCGCTTGGAGCCGCAGAACAGGACCGTCAGGAGAGAATCAGAAATGGCAAAGAGTCGATCAAGTTTCCGGCTACAACCAGGGGACCGCGTCATCATCCGGCAGAATCCGCACGACCCGCGCTGCGAGAACATCGTTGGAAGGGTGATCGTATTTCGCCCCGGGGCGGGTTTTGGGGGCTGTGACCTTGTGGATGTACACTACAAAAGTCCGGTTGACGCACGGGGCGCGACGCTGCCGTTCGGCCTGTCCTGCCTGGGACCTGCGACTGCTGAAGAGCTGATCCGCCTGGCCGAGCGTCTGGAACGCCAGGCGGGGGAGCTTCGCAGACTTGCCGAGTTAACGAATGCCCCTCGGTAGCCGGTGTCTTCCCTCGATCCGGCTTCTCATTTCAGCCACCTGGAGTGGGCTCCCAACTTTGCCTTCCCACTTGACAGCGCTGCGGCCGATCATATGCTATAAACCGTGACAGCCCCTTTTACAGGTTGTCCAGAGAATTGGTGGGGAGAGCCTCGTGAGCACGAAGAAACAGATGTCCTTGCTTGTCGGCAAGCTGGATAGGAAGCTGGGGCTTACGCGGGAGAAGTTCGCGGCCGAGCTTGGTGTGAGCTTCGCAACGCTGAACCACTGGGAGAACGGCCGGGCCAAGCCATCACCCCTGGCAGTTCAATGGTTGGAGGAGGCAGCCCTCGAACTTGGCGACGATGGCAGGGGTTTGCTTGATCGTCATCAGTCCAGCGTGCGATGAGGACGCGCCCATGCGACCGATCAACGAGAACGAAGCCGAACTGCTGATTGAGAAGCACCTTCGGGAACGCGGCTGGGATGTGACGGATTTCGACGCTACGCGGAAGCGTTGGCGGGAGCACTTGGATGGGGAGGAAGCCGATCGGGTGTTCCTCCAGGATGGGAGGGTGGTCGCCATTCTCGAAGCGAAGAAGCCTGGTAAAGACCTTTGGGCCGCACTCGATCAGGCGAAAGGCTATGCTCGATTGTACCGTCGGAATACCGGCCAAGACGTGCCGCTCGTTTTCGCTAGCGACGGCCAAATCTTCTTGCGGCAAAATCTGAAGGCTAATACCCTCCCAGAAAAGATTCCGGCCTTTCCTACGCCAGCGGAGTTCGGCGAGTTCTTCCGGCCCCAGGCGACCGAGCTAAATGGAACACTGCGCGATTATCAGCGCGTCGCTGTTTCTCAAGTACTGGGTGCCGTTCAGGCTGGCCGACGCCGAATGTATCTCCAGATGGCTACCGGCACGGGCAAAACCATCACTGCGGCCGGTGTCATTGCCAAGCTTTGGTCGGTGGGGTTGATTCGCCGCACACTGTTCCTGGTGGACCGTGACGCCCTGGCAGTGCAGACGGTCAAGAAGTTCAAGACCCACTTGGGCGACAACTTCGACATTGACCGTGCCACGGGTGGCCCCGAGGACCGACACCGCGACGTACTCGTGACCACCGTGCAGCATCTGGCAGTGCGCGAGAAGTATAAGTCCTATCCTCCAGACCACTTCAGCATAGTGATCTTGGATGAATGCCACCGCTCCTATTTCGGCGACTGGTACGGGGTGTTGGACCACTTCGCCCAAGGCGGGGCGATCCTCCTTGGACTGACGGCCACGCCGGCCGACAAGGAGACGGTCAACACCGACCGTTTCTTCACCGACCCAGGGCAGTATCGCGGGCCGATCTACCGCTATACCATCCGGCAGGGTGAAACGAACCCCGAGGTGCCCGAGTGGGAACGCCTTGCCCAGTGCATCCACTTCAAGTTCCATACCAACGTGGACCTCGAGGGCGTCCACGACATGGGCTTCGACTTCGAGCCCGAGCAATTGGGGCGCGCCGTCGATGTCCCCCAGCGCAACGCACTGATCGCGGAAAAGTACTTCGAGATTCTCGGTACCCGCAAGCCGGTCAAGACCATCGTCTTTGCCGCCTCCATCGCGCACGCCAAGAACCTCCGTTATGCGCTGATCGAGAAATACAACGAGTTGAACAAGCTGCCCAAGAACGATGCGGCCGCCGAACGTTTTATCGTCGCCGTGCACAACGAAATGCCCGGGGCCCGGGAATTGATCGAAGAGTTTCAGCGCATCACTGGCCCAGCCGAAGTGCAAGCGATCATCGATCAGGCCCACAAGGACCCGAATATGGCCCCCCGGCCCATCGTTCTTGTTGGCGTGGGCATGCTCGACACGGGCATCGACGCGCCTGATGTCGAGGTCTTGCTGATGGCCCGGCCCACCAAGTCCAAGGTGCTCTACGTCCAGATGAAGGGCCGCGGCACCCGTAAGTGCAGGGAGACAGGCAAGGAAATCTACAAGCTTGTCGATTTCGTGGACATCACCCGGCTCGAACCAGCGATCACGAATGACACGCCCGGCGTGGTAGATGAGCCCATCGAGCAGGAAGAGGAAGAAGCCATCGTTAGCGAGCGAGAAGGCCGCGGCGAGGAGAGTGAAGGCGGAGGCGGCGCGCGCGGCAGCGAACAAGAGATGGTCATTGCCGACGTGCCCGTCCACCTGGTCTTCTCGGAGACTATTTCGCCTGCCGTCCTGGAAGAACTCCGGCGCCAGGTCGAGGCCCAACTCAAAGCCGGCCTGGAGCGCGAGGGCCTCAAGCAACGCTTTGCGCAGACTATCCTCTGCTGGCGCTACTTCAAGGGGCCGACATTGCCGGACCACGCCTTCCTGGCCACCCTAGGCTTCGATCTGGCATCCCTGCGCGACCTCTATGGCGAACCCGATGCCACGCTCGAGGACTTCATTGCCGTCGCCACGGGCGAGGCCGATTTCGACACGCTCCGCCAGCGCCGCGCCTTCGAGAAGTGGGCACTCGACCAGGCCCTTACGCGCGAACAGCGCGAAATAGTCCTCATGGTTTGCGACTTCAAGCGGGCTAACCCCGACATCCGTCCCGAACAGATTCTCCGCAGCCAGTGGCTCGACCAGGCCGGCGGCCTCGTGCGCATTAAGGCGCTGTTCGGCAACCTGGACCGTCTCATGGCGCTGGCCGACGAGGCTCTCACCCTTTCCGCCGGGGAACCACTGAATGGGGAGGCTGACCATGGCGCGAACACCTGACTTCAACCAGTTCGGTGAAGAACTCTGGGAAATCGCCAACGTCTTCCGCGACGACGCGCTTCACGCCACCGAACGGTTGGAAACCTTCAGCCTGTTTCTGTTCCTCAAACTCTGGGACGAAATCGAACTGGAACACGAGGAAGCAGCCGGCGGGACGCTTCCCGACGACAAAGCCCTCATCCCGCAGATCTACCGTTTCCACAACTGGGCGGCTGACCCGGACGCCTATGCCAAGCAGCACGGGTTCGACAGTTCCGTCGATTTCTGCCGCCAGATGTTTGCCGACCTGGGGACGCTCAAATCCGCTCACCGCTCCGCTGCCGACGTGCAGCGACTATTCAAAGACACTCCATTCCGTTTGCGCTATACGACCACCATCCGCGCCCTGGTCTCGCGTCTGCGGGAGCTGAATCTCCGTGAGATCATGGCCCGCGGCTTTGGCGAAGGCGAGCGATACGATATCTTTGGCCGGGCCTATGAATACCTGCTCCAGCAGTTCGGCCAGAACAAGGAGTTCGCTGAGTACTTCACCCCGCGCCATATCGTGGACCGCATGGTCCAGATCGTCGATCCGCAGATCGGCGAGACGATCTACGACCCCGCCTGCGGCACCGGCGGCTTCATCGTCCGCTCCTTCGAGTGGGTCCGCGCTCAGATTCAGCACAAACGTATCTCCGCCGTCGAAAAGGAGCGGATGCTCCGCGAACTGAAGGAGAAGCACCTTTTCGGCGTGGAGCACGTCCCGCTGGTCTTCAAACTGGCTCTGATGAACATGATCCTCCACCAGGACGGATCGAGCCAGCTTGAGAACGACGATAGCCTCTCCAGCAAGGCCCAGGACGTCCACAAGTCCAAGTACGACATAATCCTGGCCAATCCGCCCTTCGGCCCCACCAAGCAGGAGCGGACCGCGCAGTTCGAGTACCACATTAAGCTCTACGAGGCCCTGTTCATCCAGCACATGATGAATGCCCTGCGGCCCGGCGGGCGCGCCGCCGTGGTCCTCAAGGAAGGCCTGCTGTTTGACTCCAAGAAGATGCTCCGCAAGATCTGCCGGCGGCTGGTCGAGGAGTTCGAGGTTCTGGCGGTGATCAGCCTGCCCAATGGCGTGTTTAACCCCTACAGCGGTGCCAAGACCAGCATTGTCGTGTTCCGTCGACCGCTCGGCCGCGATGACGTGAGGACCAGCCGCGTGTGGTTCTATCGCGTCGAGAGCGACGGCCGCGACCTGGGGGCCACCCGCCGGCCGCTGCCGGACTTTGACACCGACGGCGACCTCCAGCACATGGTTTCGCTCTGGCCCTACACTTGGCGGCACGAGCGGGCCGGCGGCGTCCGAGCGATCCTCAAGTCCGACGAGCCAAAGGACTTCGAAAGCGAAAAGTCCTGGTGGGCCAGCATCGAGCAAATCCGCCAGACCGACTACAACCTCACTGCCGGGCGATATTGCCCGCACCAGGCGGAAGCGGTCGAGCACGAAAAGCCGGAAGTCCTCATCAATCGGTTGCTGGAACTCGAGGAGGAAATCACCACCGACCTCCAGGAGTTGCTGACGCTGGTATCAAACGCCAATGGCCATGCGGAGGTGGCCAATGCCAAGACGTGAACCTCTTTTAACAATCCGACTGGAAGGTGACGCGGCGCAGGAAGGGCGCGTTTCGGTAGATGCCCTGACCCAGGTCCTGAAGAAGGTCCAGCTTTGTGTCAAGCGGTTGGGCTTGGTACTAACAGGCCAGACCGGAACGCCGAAGCCCGGCCGCATCAAGGGGGAAGTCGAAGCTGCGTGCAACCTCGACGTCGTGGCCATTGAGCCCGGCAGCTTCCTGGTCGGCGTGGACATCCCAGTCGGACAAGGGCCACAGCAGGACCTGTTCGGCACTCAAGAGCCTCTCGGCCAGGTGGCCATTGACAAAATGCTCGAGGGCATCGAGCTTCTGGGGCAAGATTCGCCGCGACTAATCAACGAGTTCGACTACGGCGTCCTTGTGGCGTTGCGTGACGCCTCCCAACTGCTGGACAGAGGAATAGACCACGTGGAATTCGCGCGGCGAACCAACGGCGTGCCAGCCCGCCGCGTGAGACTAACCCGCCGGGTCCGCGAGCGAGTGCTTGAGAACATCACGGGCCCCATCAAGAGCGCCGTCGAGGTGAAAGGGGTTCTCCGCGAGGTAGACTTGGAGCGTCATTCCTGCCAGATATATCCGCAGCCCGGTCTCCATGTGGATTGTTCCTTCCAAGAACAGCACGAGACCCTTATTAAAGAGCTCCTCGATTCCCTCGTCGTGGCAACCGGCCAAGCCACGTTGCGAGAAGCGGATGGGCGGATCAAGAGGATGTATATACAGGACATTCAAGGGTATGAAGACGTTCAGGGATATGAAGACATTAAGGGGCATGGACACGCTTTGCCGCTTACGGACGAAGGCCCCGTGGCCAAGCCAAGGACGGGCAGAGAGCTTCTCGAGGCGCTTCGTGCGTCCGGGTTGGTCGGCATGTGGAGAGACCGCCAAGACATCGGCGATAGCAGCGAGTTCGCCCGCAAGCTCAGGGAGCGGGCCCAGAAGCGACATCGAGAGGGATAATAACTATGCGGCTCCTGGACACGGACATCATGGTGGACATCCAGCGCGGCTACCAGCCGGCGCTTGATTGGCTGGAATCCCTCGATGAGGCCCCCGGCCTGCCGGGGTTCGTGGTCATGGAGTTGATGGAGGGCTGTCGGGACAAGCAAGAGATGACTCGCCTCAGAAAGCAGTTGGAGTCCTTCCAGGTGTACTGGCCAACTGACTCGGACGCTAACCGCGCCCTGCTTACCTTCTCCCAGGCACGACTGAGCCACAACCTGGGCGTCCTCGATGCCCTCATCGCGGAGTGCGCCATCGGACTTCAGGCATTCTTATGCACCTTCAATATGAAGCATTTCAAGGCAATCACACGCCTGCAAACGGAGCAGCCGTATGTTAAGAACGCGCCTAGTGCTGCACCTGTTCAGCCATCAGCGGAAGGAGAAGACCCATGAGTATCACCATCGGCCAGTACACGTTCGAAGGGCCCTACGACAACACGGGACCGCTTGAGGACCGTTCCGGCGTCTATGCGATTCTCTGCGTCCGCGATAACAAGTACCGCGTCGTGGACGTGGGCGAGTCCGCCCAGGTGAAGACGCGCGTGGAGAACCATGAACGCAAGGCTTGTTGGAAGCGCAATTGCTCGGGGACCTTGATGGTGGCGGTCTATTACACCCCGCACCTTCAGTCTTCCGGCCGCGTGTCCGTCGAGCAGGAAATCCGGGCTCGATACAACCCGTCCTGCGGGCAATGGTGAGTGGCATGAAAGCAAAGCGTCAATCTTCAGGAAGTCCGTGGAAGGCCGTCCCGCTGGCCAACGCGGCGACGGTCAATCCGCCGGAGGCGTTGCCGCGGGGCGACCACGGCGACCCGATGGTGCCGCTCTACGAAATGGCGGAGATCGACGAGTTTGCCGGAACGCTGCGCAGCCCCAGGATGGTCCCGCTCGGTTCCTGCCGAAGCGGAAGGACAAGATTCCGCAACGGCAATGTGCTCTTTGCGAAAATCACGTCCTGTGTGCAAAATGGCAAGTGCGCTTTGGCGGACGGCATCGCTCGCCGGCTCGAACCATCCTCCACTGCTGCCTACCTGAAAAAGGCCGCGAATGTCCTTGGCCTGAATGGAGGTGGGCGATGAGCAAGAAGAAGAACGCGCTTCCGAGCGGATGGCGGTTGCTGCCTTTGGGAGAGGTGATCGCTCTGGAATATGGAAAGGGATTCCCGCAATCAAAACGTCAGCCGGGACCATACGCAGTGTATGGTTCGAATGGGGTCATTGACCGCGCCGACAAATACCTCCTCGAAGAGCCAACAATTATTGTCGGACGGAAAGGAAGCGCTGGAGAAATCAACCTCGCCGAACCGAAGTCGTGGCCCATTGACACGACCTACTATGTTCAACTGTGCAATCGCCAAGTCGGCACATTGGAATTTGCATATTACCTACTGCGATGGTTCGATCCGCGCCGCTTTATCGAAACCACGACAAAGCCAGGCTTGAACCGTGATCGGGTTTACGAGCAAGTAGTCCCCGTGCCGCCGCTGCCCGTCCAGGAGCGGATCGTGCAGATTCTCCAGAAGGTGGATGAGATTCGCCGGAAAGCAAACGATGCGCTTGACACGGTTGACTCCGCGCTCGTTTCACTTTTCCTCGACCTCTTTGGCGATCCAGCGGCCAATCCGAAGGGTTGGCCTACTGTAGCGCTCGGAGACATCATTGATGACTGCCAGAACGGCTTTGCCACGGGCGAGAAGGGTGTTCCTGCCGGTATTCCTCAGGTGCGAATGCAGAACATCACGACCCGCGGGTGGTTTGATGCAACACTCGTGCGAACAGTCGAACGGCACAGGAATCACGACCGTTACCTGCTTCGGGATGGCGACGTGCTGTTCAACAATACAAACAGCCCTGAGCTTGTCGGCAAGACAACTGTGTTCCGAGAGCAGGGCAGCTGGTATTTCAGCAACCACATCAGCCGGCTACGGCCAGCACGGGTAACCTCTGAGTATTTGTGGGGCCTCCTGCTCTTGCTATGGATTCGTGGTCGATTCCGCTCCATGTGTAGGCAATGGGTCAACCAGGCATCGATCTCGAAGGATGAATTGCTGAAGGTTAGGGTGCCCTTGCCTGACGAACGAGCGCTGTGCCTCCACAAGGACCTCGTCAATCGGCTCGAAGCGGTGCGCAAGCAGCTCTTGACGCAATTGTCGGATGCCGATGCGTTGTTCCGGGGACTACTCGGGCGAGCATTTGTCGGCGAATTGACCGCCGAGTGGGAGGCGGCCAATGCCCAGCAGATTGCGGCGGCCCAGCGGCTGCACGAGGCCCTGCCTCGGCTCGCGATTCTGGCCCTCGTGGCCGAAGCCGCACGGCGCAACCGCTCGCCCTTGCTGCTGACGGCGCTCATGAAGTACGTCTTCCTGCTCCAGATGGAATCCAACGGCCGGCGGCGGTTCTATCACTTTGTGCCCTACCATTACGGCCCGTTCGCTAAGGAGGTTTACGGCGACCTCGAACAACTCCGCCAAGAGGGCCTCATCACGATCGACCAGGACGCCGAGGAGGAAAAGACCCAAATTGCCGTGGCCGACCCGGCTCGGGTGCAACAAGCCCTAGGGGAACTGCCCGAGGACCTGCGGGCGGACATTGCGGCGATTCTGGACCAATATGGCGAGCTTGAGCACAACCGGCTTCTGAAGACCGTTTATGCGAAATACCCAGCCTACGCCAAGAAGAGCCGACTGCTCAAGGGCGCGAGAAAGCCTCCAAAGCGGTCCGGGAGATCGAGCTGATGGGCATCAAAGAGGCTGCGATTAAGGTCCTAAACCGAGTCGGCCGGCCCCTTTCGGCCCAGGAAATCACGGAGCAGATTCTCAGCCAAGGTCTTTGGCGGACCGAAGGCAAGACGCCGGCCGCCACCGTAGCGGCCGCACTCTACACGGACATGAAGCAGCAAGGCGACCAGTCCCCGTTTGTCCGCGTTGCCCCGCAGACCTTCGGCCTGCGCGGACCGGGGACGAAACCGCCGCAAGCAGCGCCGGCCGCAGCGGCGACGGCGGGATCGACGTGCGCGGCACGTTGGTCGTGGGCGATCTCGTGCGCATCCGCATTACAGGCGAAGAAGTGGCAACCCAAAAGCCGATTGCAGGCACCGGTCGTGCAACAGGTCCGGGGCAGCCTGGGCACCCACGAGCAGGGGCTGATCATCACCACAAGCGACTTTAGCGCCGGGGCGCGCGAGGAAGCCGCCCGACCGAACGCCGTATTGGTCGCGTTGATGAACGGCGAACAAGTCGTCGCCCTTCTGGCACAGTACGAGATCGGCGTGACGCGCCACACCTACGGCATCCTCGAGATGGATGAGCAGACGCCGGACGCCGAACCCAGCGGAACGCAGCAGCAATGACTTTTCGGCTAGCGGAGCGGAAGACTGGCTGAACGAAGTCGCCCGTCGGTCTTTCCAAGGTACCTTCAGGGTTGGGCCTTATCTCACTGGCTGGGTCATTCTCTGATTTCTCCCCGCCGGACAACGTATCTGTTTCGGCTGGAAACCTTGGCCAATGGCCTCTTGACGCCATCGTGAGAATGGTTATGCTAACGGAACCACTGTACTTTTGTACCCTAACGCTGAACGCGTCGGTAGTCCGGCCACCGGGCTCCCCGGCACCGCAGCTTCGGCCCCTGGGGGTTCCACGTTTCCTCTCGAGCTTTAAGGAACTAAGAAATGGCCAAACACTTTGACTTGAAGAAGCAGCTTCGGTTGCACGACAAGATGCTGCTGAGGCAGTTATTCGCTGAGCACGGGGTGTCGGGGGATTTTCCGTGGGACGAGCTTTCAGCGCGCCGGATCGAACCGCTGGTTCAGCACTGGGACGGGATCGAGGAACCCGCGCGGCGCGTGATCCAGGTCGTCTTGCAGGATGCTAACGAACTGGCCGAAGAGCGGGGCCAGCGGGTGCTGGCCGAAGAGATCGCTTGGCGGTTTCCCGATAAACTGGTGGCCTTCGCCGGGTGGAGCAGCCTGGCCGACAAGGCCCTGTGGGCGTACCTGGAGGCACGCGAGGCGTTCGACGCGGCGGCCCTGTTTGCCCGGGCCGAGGCGCTCCGCAATGGGCAACTGGCTGCCCGCTGGAACAGCCTGCCACCGGGCGAGATCACCGTCACCGAGCCGATCCTCGCTTCGCTGGAACAGTCCATCCGCGACTACTACTGGCAGAAGGAACTGCGGGGGCAGGTCTGCCGAGTCCATCATTACCAGCGCCCCGGCGGGGCGGAGTACTTCTTCGCCTACTTGCCCGACTGGCCGGACAAGCGGCTGGCCTTCGACGCCGAGGGGAACCTCACGGCCCGGGAGGAGGCCTACACGTTCAGCAACGTGTTCATCTATGAGCCGGCCGCCGGGGCGGTGGAGCTGGTGGCCAAGGGGGGCAGGCCGGTGCATCTGGCCCTGCGCAAGGCATTCTGCAAGACGGTGCTGGGGATCGAGGTGGACGACGAGGAACCGGTCCGGCCCAGCTATCGGCTCGACCATCTGCTCGATCCGGGCTTCTCCTTTCACACCGAACCCGAGGACCGAGTGCTAGCGGTGCGGCTGCGGCGGATGCGCCTGGTGCCCACGGTGCCGGTGCCAGCGATGGAATCGCTGGAACTGAGACTCTTGGAAACGGCCACGCACGCCGAGGCGTTGGACCTGATCGGGCGACTGCTTGCCGGGGTCGGGCTGGATCGCACGCAGGTTCGGGTGGTGCATGTGGGCATTCAGCTTCAGTTCCTTAGCGACGGCCACCGCCGGGGCAAGAGGATGACATTCCACGTCTCTTGCCCGAACACGTG
>JGI12104J13512_1001988_pt1 | contig 13744 bp, 9 predicted proteins | sample TerdegcTABiofilm_FD_13512 | JGI IMG/M metagenome (IMG submission 13512)
GGAGAGCAACCGCTCCCCTTCCTGTGGCTCGCCGCCCCCGCCGGAAGAGCCTGCACCCAACTGGCGCAACGCCTCCAGAAGGTTCGCGAGGCGCTCCTCCTCCGCTGCGAGAGAGGGATGGCTCATGGAATCGCTGTAGCGGAGCGCTTCCGAAAGGGAGCGGAGACGTGTGGCGAAGGAGCCGGTCTCTCCGCCTCGGGAAAAGGCTTCGGCGGCCTGGTCCGCCTTTGTCGCGAGGTCCGCGAGGTGCAGGCGGCTGCGGCGCGCTTCTTCGTCGTTGCGGCCCGTGGAGAGGACCACCATGGAAAGAAAGCCTCCGAGGACGAGGAAGAGCACGGCGCCCCCCACGTGGAGCGCCACGTAGGCCGGTACGGAGAGCGTCCAGCTGCGGGTGACGAGCACTGCGGCGAGGACGAAGAGGTCGTAGAAACAGATCATGGTGCCGAGAGAGAAGAGAGACGGCAACGGCGCGACCCGCTCGTCCCCCGCGATCACCTGGAGAATCCCGTAGCCGAAGGAAAGGACGGTACAGAAGGCGAGCGTGCCGAAGGAGATCCAGAAATGCGTGTTCCGCATCTCCGGAGAGGTGAGCAGAAACGTCACCACCGTCGCTCCCGCCACGGCGATGCCCAGGAGAAACAGAAGGATCAGGCTGAACGTGAGCTTTCTCATGGCACGTCTTCCTTCCTTGAGGAGTTTCTCACGAAGCTGTTCCGGAGGACTCGTCCGACGGGCCGGCCATCCGGGCGCCGCACTCGGGACAGAAGCGCGTTTCCGGCGCGACCTCCTTGCCGCATCCCGGACAGAAGCGTTTTGGCGATGTCGCCGCGCTCTTCGCCTCGTCTCCGTCCACGGCGGTTCCGCAGGAGGGGCAGAACTTCATGGCCCGCGTGACGGGCTCGCCGCACTTGGTGCAGGGAAAGGGAAGCGGTGCGGCGCACTGCATGCACGCCGTGGCCCGCTCGGGGTTGTCCGCGCCGCATTTGGGGCAGGGACGGTAGGGGTCGCCGCAGGAGGGGCAGAAGCGTGATCCCTTGGGAAGTGGATTGCCGCATTTGTTGCACAGAGGAACCTCCGAGGGGGTTTCGGGCGCCTTGCGCGGAGGTTCTTCCCCGCGGAGAATGTTGGCCCCGCAGGTGAGGCAGAATTGGGCGCCCGGGGGGTTGTGCGTGCGGCAGCGGGCGCAGAAGACCGAACCGCCTCCGGTCTGGAGCTGTCCTGCCATCTGTCCCGCCGCGGCGCCGAAAGCGCCGCCGAGTCCGAAGCCGAGCCCGGCTCCGAGTCCGGCCCCGAGGAGCCCCGAACCGCTTCCTTCGTTTCCTGCGGCGGTCTGGAGCGTGTCAAAGGTCCGCATCTGCTGGTAGGTGTACCCCATGATCTCCATCTTGGCCCGCTCCGCCAGGGCTTTCTTGAGTTCCTGCACGGCGGGATCCTCTTCCGGCACGTTGATGGAGTTCACGAAAAAGTTCACCGCTTCGATGCCGTAGTCGGCGAAAATTCCGCCGACGCGCTGTTTCATGTGTTCGGAAATCTCGTCGAGATAGGCGTTCACCTGGAGAATGCTGATGTCCTTCTTGATCAGGTAGGTGGAGATCAGATCCTTCACTTTGGTGAGGAGCACTCCGCGGAAGAAGCGCTGGAGAGTGCTCTTGTCGAAGGAGGGAACGGCGCCGACGAGTTTCACCAGAAACTTGCGGGAGTCCTCGATGCGCACGCCGAACTGCCCGTGGGACCGCACGGGAATGAAGATACGGTATGAAGGATCCTGCAATTGGATGGGATCGGAGGTTCCCCATTTCACGTCCAGAGAGTGCACCTTGTTGATGAACCACACTTCGGCCTTGAAGGGGGACTCGCCGCCGAAGGGAAGATTGATGAGCCTGTTCAGCAGAGGAATGTTGTTCGTGCTGAGCGTATGACGTCCCGGACCGTAGAGGTCGAGGGCCTGACCGTTCTTGAACAGAATCGCCTCCTGTGCCTCGCGGACGACGAGCTGGGTCCATGTACCCAGTTCATCGCTCCGGGAGGGATCGGCGGCATTCGCATATTTCCACGCGAAAACTTCGTGCGGATCCGGTCCGAGATATTCCACGACCTCCACAATGGCCATGGGGCGGACACTCCTTTCCTGTGCGTCGCGTCGGGCTCTTCTTCCGCTCCCGAATTCGGGGGCGGAGCAGTGTTTTTCGCAAGCGCTCTCAGTTTCTTCGGATGCTTTTCCGCCTGTACGCCAGGGTTCCCAGAGGAATCAGGAGCAGCACCCATCCTGCAGGAATGAAGCCCAGGGAACAGCCGCCGCCCTCGCCGTCCCCGCTTCCCGTCGGAACGGGAGGAGGCAGGCCGCCGCTTGAAAGGGCCAGGCAGAGCGGATCCAGGAGGAGGCCGTCGTAGGCGCCGTCATAGATGATCAGATAGCCGATGCCTCCGTCGTCGAGAGCGACCACCGCTTCGTCGGGAGAATCCACGAGGAGGAGGCGGAAGGTTACGGTGAACCGCCCCGTGGTGGCGTCGTAACCCGCCTCGAAAAAGTTTCGCCAGGAATTTCCCGCCAGATTCACGAGGTTCACCGCGCCCTCCTCGAAATGTTTGAAGAGATGGATCTTTTCGAAGATGGCCGTGGTCTGGTCCTGGACGGTCTCCATGGAGGCCTCGAAGTCTGCGATGGTGGCCGCGTCCCAGACGGTGAGAAGATCCACGCTGGAGAACTCCCAGGAGACCAGGAAGGGCAATCCGGGGTATTTTCCGGGCGGGATGGTCTGGTCCACGCTGATGGAGAACTGGAACGCCTTGAAGACGTTCCTCACGGAGGGTACATAAAGAGGGTGAACCTCCTCGAAGGCCACCGGGCCGATTTTCGTGAGGAGCACCACCTCGTCCAGCCCCTGGGGCATATCCGTGCTGATGGCCTGGAGCGTCGCGCTGCCCATGGCCAAGGGGGTGAAGAGGGGCGTGTAGGGGACGACGTCGAGAGAGATGTCGTAGGTGACGTCCAGGCGGTATCCTCCGACTCCCGTGAGGTGCAGGTCCGGTGAGACGGTCATGCCGACAAAGCGGAAGGACCTGAGAAGTGCCCCGAATCCGGGGAAAATGTGGGGAACGTCGGCGCTCGCTTCACCGAAGAGGTAGCGGTTCCGGACGAGCTCGCTTCCCTCCACGTTCACCGTGTTGGTTCCCCAGTTTCTCAGGCGAACCCAGAGACGGTCGTTGGGTGCCGCCAATACCCGGAGCGGAATGGCCTGATCCGCAGGGTCGAAGGTGTAGGTGCGGAATCGGGAGGGCTCGACGTTGTCCACGGCGAAGCCCACCTCGAAAAGATCAGGACGCCGGAGGAGCGTCATGACAAAGGGAAGTCGTGCCGCATCCGTGTCGGGAGAGACCGTGTCGGAGGAGACGGCGAGAAAGGCGGGAAAGGTACCGTAGGAACGAGCGCCGAAATCCCAGGTGAGTGTGGCCTCCTTGCGGACATCGCCGGAGACGAAGGAGAGGGAATGGGCCGTGATGCCCGTTCCGCCGAGAGTCACATCCAGGGAGCGGGCCGGATCCTCGTGGGAGACCGGAAGAGCCAGGGTGCCCTTGGGAAGCACCGTGCGCACGAGGAACGGGTCGAGCTGGGATTCGGCGCAGCGGGTGTTTCCGAAGACGACGAGGGGTGCCTCCGAAGCGACGGTGACGGAAAAGGATTCTGTCTGGGAGGCCCCGCCGTCGAAGACTTCTCCCAGGGCGAAGAGGTCCGTGTTGCTCTCCAGAGGAAAAGGCGGCAGTTGTGAGATGGAGAAGGCTCCCCCCACGGCGGCTGCCGCGAGGAGACAGAACGCAGGAAGAAGAAAGACGCGGAAAAATGTGGTCGCCTTTTTCACGACGAACACCATCCTTTCACGGGATATAAACCGGCATGGCCTCCAGGAGGCCCGGAGCCTTCCGGCGTGGAACGAAGAAGACGGCAACGAGTGCTTCGGCCATTATACCGTGTTCGGTTCCTCTTCGAGCACCTCGGTGATGCGAATCTCTTCGCATGCGGCGAGGGGCATCACCATGGGAGATGTCAGTTGTCCCATCTCGGGGTGGAACGTCAGGCTCATTCTCGGACGGTGTGGTGCTTCGGCGGGAATGGCCGTGACGAGTCCAACGTGTCCCGTTGAGAGCCGAAGCCACGTTCCCACGGGGTAGGGGGCCACGACGCGGAAAAAGGCCTCCACCACCCGTGGATCGAAGAGCGAGCCGCTCCCTTCGAGAATGAGAGCGTGGGCCTCCCAGGGAGTCCGGCAGGGACGGTAAGGCCTCGGAGAGACGAGGGCGTCGTAGACGTCCGCCACGGCGACGATGCGACTGAGGAGATGGATTTCCTCTTCCCTGAGGCCGCCGGGATAGCCGCTTCCGTCCCACCGTTCATGGTGCTGCAGCGCCACGATGCGTGCGGTGGGCCAGACAAGGTCATGCCCCGCGAGGAGATCCCATCCTCCTCGCGGGTGAAGGTCCACGAGGGAGCGTTCCTCCCCGTCGAGAGGCCCCTTCTTGTCCACGATCTCCGAAGGAATGGCGGCCATGCCCAGATCGTGCAGCAGGGCGCCCAGTCCGAGATTGTAGAGCTGCGCGTAGGAAAAGAAAAGCTCTTGTCCGAGCAGCAGACTCGTGGTGGCCACGAGAGCGCTGTGGGTGAAAATGTACCCGTCGTGTCCACGGAGGGCGAGGAAGCGGAGGACGAGACGGTCGGAGCGGTCGAAGACGTCCTCCAGAATGTCCCGAAGGACACTCTGGATCCGCTCCATCCGCTCCGGAGGCAGATGGTTACCCCGTGCGGCCGTGGCGGTGACGAAGAGCTCCTGCAGTTCTTTCAGGGCACGCCGGAACGTCTCGGGGCGAAGAAGGGGCTCCTCCGCCGCGTCGGGAAAACGCCGATCCCTGATGTACACAAAGGGAACCGCCTGTTTTTTCAGGAGAGCGATGGTCCGCTCCGTCAGGGTCAGATCCTCCCGGAGCAGCAGGGCTCCCGTGGAGGAGAGTATGGGCAGGGCAAGGAGCATCCCCGCTTCCAGTGCTTCCGTCCGAACGAGGCGCATGGGGGTCAGCTCCTCACCAGGACCAGGGCGGCGAGAGCCGCCAACTCTCCCGCCACGGCGGCGGCGCCGAGAACGTCCCCGTTCGTGCCGCCCAGGAGATGCCGGGCGAAACGGCACAGCCCCCAGCCGGCCAGAAAGGCCGCCGTCATGGAGACGAGCCACTGTCGCGGCCCCAGCGGAAGAAGAAGGGCGGCGCAGAGCAGTCCCCGGAAGAGTTCCACCTTGCCGAAGGGAATCACATAGTCCCGGGCCAGCCCCGTCTCCCAGGGGTAGGTGCCGAAAAAAGCCGCCCCGAGGAGTGCAAAGCGCCCCGCACAGGCCCCGAGTGCGAGCAGGAGCGGCCACGATCCGGGAGGAAGGGCTTCCGCCAGGGAAGTCCACAGGCCAAGGGCGACCACCAGAAAAATCGCGCCGTATCCGCCGATGCGGCTATCTTTCATGACCTTCCGCAGCGCCTCGCCGCGTTTGCCGCTCCCCCACCCGTCCGCCAGGTCCGTCCAGCCGTCGAGGTGGAGCGACCACCCGAGCAGGGCATAGAGCGCCAGCGCTCCCCACGCAGCGGCCCGGGGAGGCATGCCGAGGGCGCAAAGGGTGCCTCCTCCGCCGGCGAGTCCTCCCAGCAGGGCTCCCACGAGGGGCGCGAACGTGAGGGCCGACGCGGGAGAAACGGGCTGTCGCGGCCAGAAGCGGGAAGGGATGGGAATTCGGGAGAGAAATCCCAGAAGAAAGATGAATTCGGCGTAGAGGCGCGCCGGAATCGCGGTGGGGATCATGGCGTGAAGATCCTTTCCGTTCCGCCGGGTTCCATTGTGCCCGCAGCACGAGGACGCATCATCGTCATAGGTCCGGCATGTCCGGGGGCGTTCCCTTGATCCATTGCGGAATGCCCGCGACCACAAAGGCCACCGCGTCTGCCCTTGCCGCAGCGACTTGGTTCGCCCGTCCCTGAAGATCGACGAAACGCCGTCCGAGGCGGTACGGAGGAATGGGAGCGTGCCCCACCTCGTTGCTCACCACGAGAAAGTGGGCGCTCCGGGCGGGCGCGTCGAGCAGGTGCTCCAGGAGGTCCAGGATTCGCTTTTCCGCCGCGTTCCATGTAGCAGGGTCCTCTCCATCGGCGGAGGGTTCCGCCAGGAGAAGCCTGGAGAGCCAGAGGGTAAGACAATCCAGCAGAAGAATGCCCCGGATGCCCCGGATTTTTTCGGGGATCTTTTCCGGTGTGCCTTCCAGGGTGTGCCATGTCTCGGGCCGTGCGGCCCGATGCAGGGCGATGCGGGCCGCCATCTCCGCGTCTTTGACGTCCGCTGTGGCCACGTACGTGACGGTGCTGCCGCCGAGGCGCTCCGCCGTCATCTGGGCGAGACGGCTTTTACCGCTCCGCATACCGCCGAGAAACAGGGTCAGGGATGACATGTCTCTTCTCCTTCGTCTCCTTCTCTCTCTTGCTCTACTCTTTGCGAGGGTGACGTCCGATGTCGTTCGTGGCAGAGCTTTCTCGAGTTTGTGCTGTATGCATCAAGGTGTCCGAATTCGAGACAAGTATAGAGCCGGGAGCAGAGAGGGCGCAAGCGCCGTCTTTTTGCTACGATGGGGTAGTGGCGGAATCCGGTCTCTTTCGCCGGAAAAGGCCCCGCCGGAGGAGCGCTCCCCGGCGACGAATCGGGAGAGGAGTTGGCCGATCATGGAAAAGCGCGATTGCGCAGAAATCGATCCGCAGATCACCGATGTGCTTCTGGCGAGAAAAACCCTGGAGGGACGTGTCCGGCACACCCCCACGGAACGTTCCGCGCCGCTCTCGCAGGTTTGCGGCGGAGAGGTGTATCTCAAGTTGGAAAATCAGCAGCTCTGCGGTTCCTTCAAGGTACGGGGAGCCCTGAATCGGATGGAGCGCCTGACGCCGGAGGAGCGGCGCCGCGGCGTGGTCACCGCCTCCAGCGGGAATCATGCCCAGGGAGTGGCCCTTGCTGCGGTGGAGCTGGGCGTGGCAGCCACGGTCTGCGTTCCCGGCGTCTGTCCCGAGACGAAAAAACAGGCCATTCTCACCCGGGGAGGCTCCCGGGTGACTCTCAAGGTGGTGGGACACTACTACGACGACGCCGAAGCCGAGGCGGCCCGTCTCGCCAGAGAGGAGGGGCTCACCTACCTCTCCTCCTTCGAGGATCCCTGGATCATCGCCGGAGCGGGAACGCTGGGACTCGAACTTTTCCTCGATCAGCCCGATCTCGATCTGCTTCTCGTGCCCGCCGGAGGCGGAGGGTTGATCAACGGCGTGGCCATCGCCGCCAAAGCCCTTCGCCCCGAAGTGGAGATCTGGGGCGTGCAGTCCACGGCCTCCATGCCCTGGGTCGCTTCCTGGCCGGGGGGAACCGTGGTGGAAGTGACCTATGAGGACTCCCTGGCGGACGGTCTCATGGGATACATTCCCCAAAGCCTCGTCGATCTGGCGAAGAAGCGCGTCACGGGATTTCTCGCCGTGGAGGAGAAGGACATCGCCCGGGCCATGGCCTTTCTGCATCGGGAACACCACCAGGTGGTGGAAGGTTCCGGCGCGGTGGGCGTCGCCGCCCTGCTCGCGGGGAAGATCGACGTGACGGGGCGCCGGGTGGGGGTGGTCCTCTCCGGAGGAAACGTGGATGAGGCGGTTCTCCTCTCCGTGCTCGGAACGGCCCTCGACGGATGAGATGCGCTACTCGGAGCTCTCTCCGGGTTTGATGATCTGCTTGATCATCTGCTCCAGGATCTGCTGCTGCACCTGATTCCCCACATCCTCGCTGGAACCGCCGCCGGGACCGACGGGGAAGGAAAGGGTGATGCGGACCTGCTCGTTGGTGTTCTTGTTCTTCGGATCTCCCGGGGAGACGGGAATGGGTGAGACCGTCTCTCTCCGGGAGACGGAAATGTCCTCCAGGGAGGGAGTGTCCAGGGTTCCCTTCACCTTGAAGGAGACCTCCCTGAAATCTCTCCGGGACGCTCCACCCACGAGGCCGCCCAGAATCTCCTGGAGCATGAGCTCCGACGAGCCGCCTGCCTGGATGAGTCCCCTCAGTGCTCCGAGAAAGGCGTTGAAGGCAGTGACGTTGATCTCCCCGTAGCACTTCAGGTCCAGCGGCCCTCCGAGGGAGACGCTGCCGTCCGCGGAGAGATAGCGATAGGCGGGGTTTCCGGGAGGCGCGGCCATGCGGCTTCCCGGGATGATGTAGAACATGCCCGTGTCGAAGGCGAAGGAGCCCTTGAGAGAGCGGAAGGGGATCTCCGTGCCTCCCGTCGCCCTCGCCATGTCCTGAATGCCCGGAAAGCCCGAGAAGGCGCCGTTCTCGACTTCCAGTGTTCCCTGGGCCTCCGTTCCGAAGAGCCTTCCCAGGGTACCGTTTCCGCGCACACGGAAGGTCCCCTTTCCGGAGACGCTTCCTTCGAGGGATGCCAGATCCGCCAGGGCGGGTGCCACGTCCACGCTCTCGATGCGCAGGTTGCCGCCCCACTCCCTGGTGAAGAGGTTCATCGTTCCCTGGGCGAAGAAATTTCCGCCGTAGGCTCCGGCGTTTGCGTCCTCCACGGTGACGTATTCGTCCTGGAAGGTGAAGGGAGCTTTCAGAGATTCCGCCCGGAACCCCCAGAGGGAGATCTGCGTGGCGTCGATGAGGCCGCTGCCGCTGAAGAGTCCCTCCGCGAAACTTCCCTTCGTGTCGAAGGAAAACCGCCCGGAAAGGACGTTTTTCGTCGGGCCGAACCACTCCCGGGAGAAGACGGCGAGGTCGAGGTTGTTTCCGGAGGCGGAAAAGGCGACCTTCCACGTCCCTTCCTCGGAGAGGGCGTCCATGGAAGCTATCACAGGAGAAGCGCCGACGAACCCCTGGAATTTCTCCAGGCGGATTCGTCCCGCTTCGGCGATGACGAGTGCTTCCGTTTCGGTGAAGGGGAAACCGTTCGCCACGAGGCGAGGTGCGGCAGCTTTCAGGCGGAGCCGTGGCTGTTCGGATGTTCCCGTGATCTCCAGCTCACCGCCGGCCTTTCCCCTAAGATAGACCCCTCCCGCGTCGCCCAGCGTGGCGTGGGAATTGGCCATGTCCATGGAGGAAAGGGTTCCCTTCAGATCGAGCACAGCGGGTTTGCCTCCGCCGGGAAGATCGAGAACGCCGGAAATACTTCCCCTCCCCCCCCAGAGTTCTCCCTGAAGGTCCTGAAGACGGATGCGCCCGAAAGGAGCCGACCCCGGTCCCTTTTCGAGGCGGAGTTTGCCTCGGAAGGACTGGACGGGAAGGGGAACGCCCGCGAGGGCGCTCACCTGAAAGGCTGTCTCCACCAGCGGGGAAGCGATGTTCCCCGTCACCGCGAAGGTTCCCGCGACGCTTCCGTCGAGGGGGGCTCCTGTGGTGTTCTTTTCGGGAAGGATGTTTTTCAGGGAAATGTCCTTGTAGGAGCCGTCGATCTTCAAGGCGACGGCTCCGTCGGAACGCCCGAGAGCGACCGATCCCGAGGCGCGGACCTCTCCGCCTCCGAACTGCGCCAGGGCCTTGGCGATGCGGAATTCCCTCTCCGTGAGGGATCCCTCCAGAAGGACCTTCGAGAGAACCTGCCCTTCCACGTGAAGGCTGGGTGCCGTGACCTGAAGAGAGAGAACGGGTTGGGAGACGTTTCCCGAGAGGCGCCATTGGGCGGATCCCTTTCCGGTCAGGCCGAGGGGAATGCCCGCACCGGGCCCTCCCGAGAGAGAGGAAAGAAGCTCCGGAGAAAGATCTTTGGCGGTGCCCCGAAGATCCAGCGTTCCCCGACCGGGGATATCCGCAACAGTTCCCGAGAATTCCAGGGGAACGGTTCTCCAGACAAGGGTCCCTTTCTCAAGAGAGAAACGCTTTTCCTCGTAGGTGGCCTGGAGGGCCACCGCATCGAGGGGTTCTCCGCGGAAGCGGAACCGTTCCGTCTCCAGAAGTCCCTCCACTTTCGGCGATGCGGCGGGCCCGGTGATCGAGAGGGTTGCGGTGAGGTTGCCCTCCAGAGCGAGCCCTTCCACATCGGGAAAGGCCTCCCGGAGGCGATGGAGCGGCACGGACGAGGCGGTGAGCCGCACGTTCAGGGAGGTCGCGTCATCCGTGCCGGCGGAACCTGTGGCGGTGAAGGGTGCGCCGAGCCAGAGTCCCCTGCTCCGAAAGGCCACATCGACCTCCCGCAATTCCGCCTCCGCGGTGGTGTCGGCCACGGTGTACCCCGCGACGGAGCCGTCGAGATCCCGCAGGCGGACGTGTCCCCGAAGGGCTCCGTCCAGAGGGCCTGCGAGATCGAGATCGAGGAAGGCGGCGGTTCCGGAAAGAAAGCTCAGGAAAGGAAATTCTCCGTGCCATGCGTCGAGGGAGAGGGACGACGCGGCGAGCGTCACGGCCATCTCCGGAGAGGACGGCTCCAGATCCAGGGAGAGCGTTCCCGAAAGCGGCGACTTCCTCACAAGAGCGGAACAGTCCGAGAGCGTAAAGCGTTTTCCCTGCCAGGCCCAGCGGGCGGAGCGGATTTCCAGGGGGATGTCCATGAGGGTTCCCGCCTCGAGACGGGCGGTCCCTTCCGCGACGGGTTCTCCGACGGTTCCGGAGAGGCGGAAGCTCCCGGACAGCGTTCCTCGAGCCGAGAGGAGCGCCTTGTTTGTCGCGTCGTCTCCCGCCAGGGGCGCGATCCATCTCGCCACCTCCTCCAGAGAGAGGTGGCGCAGAGTTCCCTCCAGAGAAACGGCTCCCTCGGGGTCGAGGGGCACTTCGCCTTGCAGGACGAGGGTGTCCGTTCCGAGAGTCACTTCGCCTCGTTCGAGGACGAGCGTCATTCCCCGGGAGGCGGATGTGGACGTTGTCTCGGAGAGTGTTTCGCGGAGGCGCGCCTCTCCTGTGGCGGCGAGGGAGAGCCCGTCGAGAGCGCCCTCCAGGGAGAGCGCGAAGGACGACGCGTTGTCGGTGATGCGAAGGCGTCCCCGTTCGAGCAGGAACGTTCCCGCCGGAGTTTCCGCGGTGCTTTCCAGGAAAGAGAGCGACAACGGGGGGACGTTTCCCACTTCCGGTTCGTAGGCGTCGAGGAGTGGTTCGAGGGCGCCCCAAGGGGCGGAGAGTTTCTGGAGTGTCGCCGTCCGAAGTGCGGGATCTCTCCGGAGCAGGCTGTCCGGATGAAAGGAGAGACGAATGCCGTCGGCGGTGATCGCTCCGTTCTTGCCCCGGAGGGTCACGCCGGAGAGCTGAAATCCCGAGAGAGGGTTACCCGAGACCTGTTCCACCGACAGCGCACCCAGGTTCTTTGCCTCAATGAGGCGTTGGAGTTCCCCGAGCAGAAGAGCCCCTCCCCAATCGAACCTGGAGAGGGAAAAGTAGCCCGCAAAGCCCAGGGCTACGGCGATGCCCATGAGAAGGAGCGACAGGCGCACCGGACCGGACCGAAACCTTCCTGTTCCGGAGGGACCTTCGGGGATGGGTGCGGATGAATTTTCCGGGGGGGCGGACGGGGTCGCCCCGGGGTGTATCTGCCCCCACCTCCGCTCGTCGTTTCTGTCCATCAATCGGAGCTCCTCCACTCGTCGAAATCCTCGAAAGATATTGTATCATCTTGAGCCATGGAGCACGTCCGCAAGATTACCCCGGAAGCACCTTCGCTTCCTTGGGATCTTGCCTGCGGTGCAGGTTGAAGGAAACGGCTCTTCGATCCCGAAGGCGATCTGCACGGACTGAAAGGCTCCGGCAAGTGAGGATTCGGACGGAAGATCCCTTTTCGGCCGGGTCGGTCCGGAGAGACCGGAGCGCTGACGGTCAGACGGTCATGGCGAGGAGGAACATGCATGCTTGTTCTTGAACCACATTGCGGTGTCAGTGGAGACATGCTTCTCGGGGCACTGCTCGACCTCGGAGCTTCCCGGGCACGTCTCGAGCCCCTGGAGCGGTTCGAAGGGCTCGGTGTCGCCGGAACGGAGATCCGCATCGCGAAGACGGTGAAGCAGGGGCTCTCCGCAACCTGCGTCGATGTGCTCCCGAAAGAGCACTACCACGCCCGGTCGGGAGAAGAACTCCGGGTGCTTCTGGATGCCGCGGCCACCTTCGCCGATGCGTCGGAGGAGGTCCGCCGCCGTGCCGGAGCGGCCCTGGAGCTTCTTCTCGCCGCGGAGGCCCAGGTGCACGGCAGCGATCCCGAATCGGTGCACCTTCACGAAGCGGGGAGCTTCGACACCATCGTGGATGTGCTGGGGTTCTTCCTCCTCCTGGAGAATCTGGGGTTTCCGCCACTCTGCTCCCTCCCCGTCCGGGTCGGAGGCGGGACGGTGCGCACCGCCCACGGGCTGCTCGCGGTTCCCGTTCCCGCCGTGGCGGCCCTGGCGGCCCGCTGCGGAATTCCCCTCGAAGGAGGGCCGGTGCGGAAGGAGATCGCCACACCCACGGGAGTGGCGCTTCTCGCCTCCTCGGGGGCCCGTTTTCTGCAGGATCTTCCCTCCGTGGTGCCTCTCCGGGTCGGCTACGGCGCGGGCAGGAAGGATTTCTCCGTTCCCAACGTGTTGCGCGCTCTCCTCTGCAGGGGCGACGCGGAGGGCGAAGAAAAGGGTGACGCTCTCGAAGAGGTCCTGCTCTTCGAGGTCTCCATCGACGACATGACCGGGGAGGAAATGGGGAGAGTGCTGGCGCTCCTTCAGGAAGTCGCTCTGGAAAGCCATCTCGTGCAGGCCCTCGGCAAGAAGGGACGTCCGCTCTTTCTTCTGCGCATTCTGGCGAAGCGGGAGCACTTCGACAGCGTCGCGGACCTTCTCTTCGGGGAAACCTCCACCATCGGTTTCCGCTACTGGCCCGTGGGGCGACGGAAAATGGAGTACACCGTGGAGCGGCGCCCGATGAAAGGGGAGGATCGCTTCGTGCGGGTCAAGATCTCCCGCCTCGGGGGTGTGACGAAGGAAAAGGTGGAATTCGACGACCGCTTCGATCCTCGGTAAGGACGCTCGCGTCCCCCCAACTCCTCTTCGGTCCGGGGCGCTCCGGAACCGGACCGAAGTGTTGCGTCACCACGATATGCTGCGGTATTCCCGGAAGGGCGCGCAGGGCATGTACCGCCTTTGCGGCGATGTCCCCGTCCTCTCCGGAGACGACCAACTCGAGGAGGAGCGTTTCGTGCCTGTCTTTCCCGCCGGAGAGGGAAAGGGCGAAATCCCGTACCTGCGGCAACCGCCACAGCACCTCCTCCGCGTCGTACAGGCGCAACAGATGTCCTCCTGCCCCCCTCCGGGGAAGGCGTCCCCGGACCTCAACGCGGCGGAGAACGGAGCCGCAGGAGCAGCATTCCGGGAGGAACCGCCCTTCATCGCCGGTGCGGTACCGGAGAAGTGGAAAGGAGCGGCGCGTCAGGGTGGTGAGCGTCACTTCCCCCCACTCTCCCTGGGGGAGCACGTTTCCATTCTCGTCCACGATCTCCGGCAGCAGATCGAGTTCCCGCACGTGGCATCCCTCTCGGGCGGCGCATTCCACGGCGCATCCCCATCCGGATTCGGTGAGCCCGTAGTGAACGAAGACGCGGCATCCCCACCGTGCCTCGATGCGCCGTCGCAAAGAGGGCGGCGCCATGTCCCCACTGAGAAGTGCTACCCGAGGGGCGTGGTGCGACAGTTCCGCCGCCGCCGCCACCTGGGCGGGGAGCCCCACCACGACTGAAGGGCGCACTTCGTCCAGCCGCGCCGCTGTTGCGGCGGG
>JGI12104J13512_1001994_pt1 | contig 13715 bp, 14 predicted proteins | sample TerdegcTABiofilm_FD_13512 | JGI IMG/M metagenome (IMG submission 13512)
AATATCGGATACCCATGTGGTATTTGGTGCAGCAACACGGAGTTCATTGAGGAGATTCGGAACGATTGGTCTTTGATGACGGGAATGGGTAGTGATCTTGTATCTTTTCTTCGATTTTGCCTTAATACCGTTAACCCTCATGAGCTTGGCGATCCTGTTCTCTCCATAGGGCATACCCTGTGATTTTAACTCGGCAGTGATACGGGGGCTGCCGTATACCTTGCGGTTCAGAGAATATATCTCTTTGATTCTCTTAACCAGCGCTTCATTCTCCTTTTGTCTAATACTCATGGGACGTCTTTTCCACGCATAGTATCCGCTCCTCGACAGACCAAATATGCGGCACATCTTCTTCACCCTGAATGTGGAGCAGTAATGATTCATAAACTGATATTTCATCTCGGGTGTTTTGAGAAGATGGCCAAGGCTTTTTTTAATATATCCCTCTCCTCCTTGAGATCAGCATTTTCTCTTTTTAAGCGTCTTAATTCCTCATCCTCTGGTTTTAGTCTGCCCTTCCCCGGAAATGAATGTTCCTTGTCTTGTAAATACTGGTTTTTCCATTTTCGGAGAACATTCTCATGAATACCCAAATCCCGTGCTACTTCAGATACCTTTTTTCCTCTTTCAATAATAAGACGTACGGTTTCCATTTTGAATTCCCTGTCGAACTTCCTTCTTCCCACCGAACTCATACACACCTCCTGGTTTTATATTATAATACCCAAGCCTTTCGGTGTGTCCACTATTTTGGGGGAAGATCAAAGTGTTGCGAGGTTACCACACTTCTCCCAATGACTTGGATTCCATTTTGTAGAACCCATATTCCCATAAAGCCGACGGTGAGCTTTTAGAATTGGTTAAAACAAACCAAAGTGTGCACCTTTAAACTTTAAATCCATTAAAAACGGTGCAGTTTTAATTCTTAAATGACATTTTTTACAGAAATGCTTGACAAGTTTTAAATCAGTTTCTAAAATGAGATATAATGGGTTATAAGCTATCAAAATTTTTTAAGGAGGTGAGATAAAAGTAATTTTGAAAAATCTGTTAAATCGGTGAAGGACAACTTAAAAACTTATGTAGAGGTTACCAGATTCCCACGGCTTATATAAAATTTGTTAATTTTATAATAAAAATATAACAGGGGGAGGGGGAGGTTATGTGGGAGAATATAAGTTTTAAAAAATGTGAGTCTTTTCTAAAGCTTCATTTTTATCTCAAAAACAGGGATATATTATATATCAGACCCACCATCACAATATCAAGGCAGGAGGGCGCGGGAGGTCATACTGTAGCCTCAAATCTCGCTGAATACCTAAAGAATAGGTCCTATTCTCATGAGGAATGGACTATTTTTGACAAAAACCTTGTAGAGAGGGTTATTGAGGAATATAACCACCAGAAAAATTTAGCAGATTTCATGGATGAAGCCCATAAATCAATGATAACAGATGCCTTTGAAGAGCTTATAGGTTTACATCCATCCACATGGAAGTTTATTGAACAGACCAATATAACTATCCTGAAGATTGCTCATAGGGGTAATGTCATAATAGTAGGCAGGGGTGCAAATGTTATTACAAAAGACCTGGATAATGTTTTCCATGTCCGTCTTGTAGGATCATTTGATAAAAGGGTAAAGCAGGTTCAGAAGGTTTATAGTCTCAATGAAAAAGAGGCTATAGATTATGTAAAAAAAGAGGATGAGGGAAGAAAACGTTACTTAAAGGATAATTTTGGTAGTGATATAGATGACCCCCTATTGTATCACCTGATTATTAATACTGACCATATTGCATTTGACGAGGCGACAAAACTAATAGGTGATGCAGTGATCCATAGGTTCAGACTTGATAAACCTGAAAAGACCGTGTTTAAAAAGGAGCCGCTTTATAAAGGATTAGAAGCCCGTCAATAAAAGAGGTTATATATTATGCGAGATGTGATTGAAAAGATCGTTTCAGCAGAGGGTGAGGCCAAGGCGATTATAGAGAAGGCGCATTCAGAGAGGGAGCAAATCATTGCTGAGGCAAGAAAGAAGGCAGAAGAGATCATTGAGCATGCCCGTCTGGAGGCGCGTAATGAAGCTGAAAAAATAATAAATGCAGCGGTTGAAGGTGCTGAGATGGAGAAACAGATGAAGCTTACACAGGCATTAAAGGAGATAGAAAACAGGTTTAATCTGAAACAAGAGGTAAAAAAACAGGCAGTAGAGTTTATAATTAGACAGGTATGCAGACTACCATAATAAACGATAACAACAATAATCTGGTTATTACAAAGAAACAGAGGATAGCCAGTGACCTTGATTATCTTACAGCCCTTTTGCATGCCAGATACAGCACGATGGCAGTGGAAGAAAGACTTATAGAGCTATGCCGTCTTCAGAATCTTGTTGATTTATTTCAGGCAATATATCCTGATGAAGGAACCACAGATATAACAGTCTTTCAACGTAGATGCGTGTTTAATCTTGCCTCTGAGATCTATAATTTCAGAATGTATCTGTCTGGTGTCAGCGCCAGCTTATTAGACTGGGTTTTAGTGCACTTTCAGGTGGAAAATATTAAGATTTTGCTAAGGTCTCTTTTAACGACCACGCCTTTTGAAGGACTGGGCAGATACATTATCTATCTGCCCGGGGAATTATCTCTAAATGTCACAGGTCTGGCAAATGCACAATCTATTGATGATTTTATTAATATTATGCCTAAAGGCATAATGCAGGAGAGCCTGAAGAAGGCATTTAAGCTATATGGTGAATATAAAAAGCCTTTTTTCTATGAAGCTGCCCTGGACAGCGCCTATTTCAATGAGCTTGTTGCCCGTGCCCATAGCCTACCTGAAAAAGATAAGGAATCTATCAAGGCAATAATAAATCAAGAGATTGATATATTCCATCTTATGCTCATTCTAAGAGGAAGATTTATATATAATCTGCCATCAGATTTATTAAAACCATTACATATAGAAGGGACACAGATCCCTAAAAGATTTTTTTCATCAATGTTAAATGACCCGGATGTTTTTAGCGTGGCAAACCATATAGAAAATCGCGTTATAGATCGTCTACCAACCGAATTAGGCAAAACTGAAGAGGGGAGAGATACTGATATATCTATACTAGAGAGGTTGGCATGGAGGCATTATTATAGATTATCAAACCAGACATTTCGCAGTAGCCATATGGGATTAGGTGCAGTAATCGGTTATATTGGTATCAGACGGGCCGAGGTTGCCAATCTTATAACCATATCAGAGGGCATAAAAAGCAAGGTCACCCCTGAGATAATAAAAAGGCGTCTAATTATAAAGACAGATTCAGAAGGTGCATATGTTTAGCGCAGAGCCTATGATGCAAATACAGGCTATCATACTCGCAAAGGATGAGAGGGATGTCCTAGAGGGCTTGGGACAACTTGGCGCTGTTCATCTAACAAGGGCAAAATCAGAAACCGGCGATGTATTCGGTGAAAAAACCGACGTTTCTTATAATATAGCCCGCTTAGAGCGTATCCGTAACCGCATAAACGAACTCAGACAGTCCATAGACCTTCATGCATATTATAGAAAATCATCACCCACTAATATGACCATAGAAAAGGCAGAGATGATTCTTAAAGAAATGGAACAGCAAGCTAGGACGGTTCTTGAGGAGAAGCAGGCTATCAGTCAACGTGAGAGGGAATTAATAGATGAAGTCAAGACGCTGTCTTCCTACAGCGGATTTTCAATCCCCCTTGAGGGAGCAGATAGATTTAGCTTTCTCCATTTTATTACAGGCATCATGCCCCAGCAGGGTATTGACAATCTCTTTAAAGAGATTGGTGAAAAGGCGGCCTTTGTTACGTTGTCCCAGCAAAAAAATCAGCAGATCCTCCTGGCAATGACAACCAAAGATTATAGCCAAGAGCTTGAAAAGATACTTCAGAAAAATGGATTTCAAAAGGACGTCCTGCCTGTGGTAGAGGGTGCCACAGTCGATAGTCTTTTAGAGGAGAACACGGCAGAGCTTGATATACTCTCTTCTCGTCTTAAAGAGATAAACAAAAAAATTGAGGATATGAGGGAGAGTTTTAGAGAACCCCTTGCTGAGATTGAATCATTTATAGACCGGGAACAAAAACTCAATGAGGTAAGTCAAAAATTTTCCCGAACAGATACTACAGTTATGCTTTCAGGCTGGACGCCTAGCCGTGATATTCCATTGATAGAGCATAAACTGGATGATATTACAGGGGGCAAATACATCCTTAGTGCCATACCCCCTGATAAATCAATAGAGGAGCAGGTTCCAGTTCTATTGAGGCACCCCTGGTATTTAAGGCCCTTTGAGATGCTTGTGGCAGCCTATGGTCTGCCAAGCTACAGGGAACTAGAACCAACGCTATTTGTTGCCCTAAGCTATATTGTCATGTTCGGGATGATGTTTGGCGATGCAGGTCATGGTTTGGTCCTTGCCGGATGCGGAATCGCCGCACTTATCATGGGACGTTCCAGGGAGATAAGGGATTTTGGGGTTTTATTAATTTTCGTGGGTATATCGAGTATTATCTTTGGCATTATATATGGGAGTTATTTTGGCATAGAGGAATTAAAAAAATACGCTATCTGGCATGACCCTATTGACTGCGATCCCCTGATACTCATGTATGGGGCAATCACTATAGGGATTGTCATGATAAGTCTTGGCCTTATCCTCAATGCTATCAATCATTTTAAAAGGGGTGATTTTATAGCAGGGATACTGGATAAATTTGGCTTGATTGGCATTGTGTTTTATTGGGGTGCACTCTTTATATTGATAAAGGCTGCTGCCATAAAGGCGCATGGGCTTATGGGACTGTTCATTGTGCTTTTTCTTGGAATCCCTATAATAGGTTGGTCCATCAAAGAGCCGATAGAGCACATCCTTAGACACAAAAAACAGGGGCACCATGAGGGCGATGAGGGGCTGGGGGCAGCAATCATGGAATCATGCGTTGGTGCCTTTGAGGCAATCCTCAGTTATCTTGCCAATACCATAAGCTTTGTCCGTCTCGCCGCCTATGCCATGAGCCATGCAGCCCTGCTTTTTGCAGCATTTATGGTCGCCAAAGAGGTGAAGGGTATCCCCTTTGTAGGCGGTGGAATCAGCATCGTGATTATCATTTTGGGAAACTTTGTAGCTATTGTTTTGGAGGGTGTTATTGCCTCAGTCCAGGCATTACGTCTTGAGTACTATGAGTTTTTTGGTAAATTTTTTTCAGGCAGCGGCAAACCCTTTGAACCTTTTTATATTGCCATAAAAGATGAAGGAAGGGGTTATGATGGGAAAAATTGAAATAGAGGACCTCGATCTAATGAATGGAGGATCCAAACCAATTAAATCCTTTTGGAGGTGTTACATGATGAGGTTGCCATTATGGCGAATAGGATTAATAGGAGGTTTTATTGCATTTGTATTATTGCCTGATGCTGTGGTTTTTGCTCAGGAGACCACCCGTAACAGCACTTCGACTGATCTGATAGCAGCTTATAAAACTATTGGCTTGGGTCTTGCTGCTGCCTTTGCTATAGCGGCAACAGTTTGTGGTGCAGCCTATGCGGTTGGTCGTATTGGGTCTGCAGCCCTTGGGGCAGCAGCAGAGAAACCAGAGCTTTTGACCCGCAGCATCCTTTTTGTGGCATTGGCAGAAGGACTTGCTGTGCTTGGTTTTGCTATTGCTATGATGTTGATACAAAAGATGTAGGAAAATACCAATGAAATTTTTTTGTGTTGCCGATAAGGATACGGTACTGGGTTTCAGGCTTGCAGGCATTGAATCAAGGGCCGTAGAGACGCCTGAACAGGCTCAGAAGGCAATAAGCGAGGCATTGGCTGAGCCTAACTGCGGTATAGTCATCCTTAATGAGCAGGCGGCAGGCTGGATAAGGCCTCAGATAGACAAGATCAGGATGGAGGTTGGTCGTCCTCTTATCGTAGAGATACCTGGGCCTGAGGGCCCTATGGAAGGCAGAAAGAGCCTGCGTGAATTTGTTCAGGAGGCTGTGGGTATAAGTGTTTACTAAAGGGGCTTAAGATGACAACAGAACAAAACTCTACTGAAAGATTGCGGGAAGAGATTCTTGCAGATGCAAGAAAAAAGGCAGAGGATCTGATTTTAAATGCCAAGAAGGAGGCGGATGCCATATTGGCAACTGCCAGCGCTGAGGCTGCAAGAATAAGACAGGAGATTATAGATTCGGCACATAAAGAGGCTGACAGAAAAAGCGAATTGGTATTAGCCACTATCCCTGTAGAGATAGGTAAGTTTAAGGCAGAGCGTATAGAATTTATCCTTGAGTCTATATATGAAGAGGCCTACAAAAAATTACAGGACATTAGTGATATAGATTATACAAAGGTACTAATAAATCTTGCCACAGATGCCATCAATAGAATGGCAGGAGATTTTTTCAATATAAGGGTTTCATGGTCTGATATAAATGTTGACGGCAATTTTCTTGTTAATGAGATCTCAAGGCATGTTGGCCGTCCAGTTACGATTACCATATCAGAAGAGACAGACATAAAGGGTGCAGGAATAATCATTGAAGACAATGAGGGTCGGCAGATATGGGATAATCGGCTTACAGAGAGATTAAAACGCCTATGGCCTGCGATGAGACGAAAGATCGCAGTGGATGCAGGTTTTGCCTTGTAATACGGTTAAAGGAGGGGTCAATCCATGACGATTGCTTATAAGATACCTGAACCAGTAGCTACCCGAATCAGCGGTCCTATTGTAACAGCTATAGGGATGCACTCAGCACAGATGTATGAGGTAGTCCAGGTGGGGGATTTGGGTCTTGTAGGTGAGGTGGTAAGGTTGGTAGGTGATCAGGCTACAATCCAGGTCTATGAGGATACAACCATGTTAAAACCAGGTGCACCTGTCAAGCGGACAGGGGCACCATTGTCTGTATGGCTTGGACCAGGGCTTGTGGGTAATATATACGATGGTATTCAACGTCCCCTACCAGGTATTCAGGCACACAGCGGGGCATGGATAAGAAGAGGGGAAAAGGTTGACCCTCTAACTACAGAAAAAAAATGGAGATTTGAACCAATGGTCTCCCCGGGAGACGAATTATTCTCTGGACAGGTAATAGGAAAGGTTGTTGAGACTCCACTGGTGAATCATCTGATTATGACGCCACCTGATATGTCTGGAAGGCTGAAAAAGATCGCCGATGATGGTGATTATAGTATACTTGAACCTATTGCTGTTATTGAAAAGGCAGGTGAATTTCATGAGCTTTCAATGGTGCAGCACTGGCCAGTTCGTCTTCCCCGCCCTATACGTGAGAGGTTGCGTATTGTCCAACCCCTTATTACAGGGCAGCGTATAATAGATACATTTTTCCCTATTGGAAAGGGCGGTGCGGCAGCTATACCTGGTGGATTCGGAACAGGTAAGACTATAACACAGCATCAACTCGCCAAGTGGTCAGATGCGGACATAATTGTCTTCATTGGCTGTGGGGAAAGGGGAAACGAGATGACCGAGGTGCTCCGTGAATTTCCTGAGCTTACAGACCCCCGCTCTGGCAGACCCTTGATGGAGCGGACAATACTTATTGCCAATACCTCGAATATGCCTGTGGCGGCTCGAGAGGTCTCCATCTATACAGGTATTACCATAGCTGAATATTACAGGGATATGGGTCTCAATGTAGCTGTTTTTGCTGATTCTACAAGTAGATGGGCAGAGGCATTAAGAGAGCTTGCGGCCAGACTGGAAGAGATGCCCGCAGAGGAGGGATTCCCTGCATCCCTGCCTACAAGGCTTGCACAGTTTTATGAGCGTGGTGGTGCTGTTACAACCCTTGCAGGTAACCAGGCGTCAGTGAGTATTGTAGGTGCTGTAAGCCCTCCGGGCGGCGATTTTTCCGAGCCTGTTACCCAACATACCAGGAGGTTTATCAGATGTTTCTGGGCACTGGATACAGAATTGGCAAATGCCCGCCATTATCCCTCTATACACTGGCTGCATTCATATTCAGAATATGTGGAGGATGTAAGCCCATGGTGGCAGAGACAGTCACCAGACTGGATAGAACTAAGAAATGAGGCAATGACTCTTCTCCAGAGGGAAGAGCGTCTTCAGCAGATAGTAAAGCTTGTAGGTCCTGATGTCCTGCCTGACAGTCAGAAGTTAATACTCTTTGTTGCTGAGATGATAAAGGATGGTTTTCTTGCCCAGAGTGCATTTGACGAAAACGATATGTATTGCACCCCAGAAAAACAGGTTACCCTCATGCGTTTGATCCTTAACTTTTACAAAAAAGGAAGGGATCTGATTCAGGGAGGGGTTCCATTAATGAGAATCCGACAGTTAGGATGTGTCTCACAGATTATAAGGGCAAAGATTGCTTACAGCAACAAAGAGCTTGATAAGATTTTAGAGCTTGAAAAGTCGGCCATGGAGGAGATGGGGCAGTTGGGGAAGGAATTACTTACAAGTAATGAGGGGTAGATAGTATGCAGAACAGCATAGATTTTGAAGATAAGGGCTTACAGTATGTAGGCGCCACCAGAATTGAAGGACCCCTTGTGGTGGTGGAGAGGGTTAGGGATGTGGGGTATGATGAGGTAGTAGAGATTATTGATGCAGCAGGTCGACCCCGTTTTGGACGTGTTCTTGACATATCTGACAGGCATGCAGTGGTTCAGGTTCTGGAGGGGACAACAGGTTTGTCTAATAGAAATATTAGAACCCGTTTCCTTGGTGAGAGTTTTCGTCTGCCTGTTTCAAGGCAAATGCTTGGCCGTGTCTTTGATGGACTGGGCAGGCCTGCTGATGGGGGGCCCCTACCTCTCTCTACTGAACTGAGGGATGTAAACGGTATGCCTATAAACCCTTATGCTAGGCGGTACCCCAGAGAGTTTATCCAGACTGGTTTATCCGCCATTGACGGTATGAATGCATTGGTAAGGGGCCAGAAGCTGCCCATTTTTTCAGGAAATGGTCTACCCCATGACAGATTGTCAGCGCAGATAATGAGACAAGCAAGACTTTTGGAAGAGGAGGTAGAATTTTCAATGGTTTTCGCTGCCATGGGCGTTAAACATGATGTAGCAGAATTTTTTATAAGGAATTTCAGGGAGTCTGGCGCCCTTGCGCGGGCTGTAATGTTCTTTTCCCTTGCGGATGCCCCAAGCGTTGAAAGGCTTCTAACCCCTAGGGTTGCCCTCACCCTAGCTGAACACCTCGCCTTTGACTGCGGACAGCATGTTCTTGTCCTTCTCACAGACATGACAAATTACTGTGAAAGCCTTCGTGAGGTAGGAACAGCAAGGGGAGAGATACCAGGACGTAAAGGCTATCCAGGCTATCTTTACTCAGATCTTGCAAGCATCTATGAGAGGGCAGGCCGTATAGAGGGTTCTCCTGGCTCAATTACACAGATGGCTATCCTCACCATGCCGGCAGATGATATAAGCCACCCTGTCCCTGACCTTACAGGATACATTACAGAGGGTCAGATAGTTCTAGACAGGGATCTGTTTCAGAGGGGTGTCTATCCACCTATAGCAGGTCTGCCAAGCCTATCCCGACTTATGAAGGATGGTGTAGGTAAGGGTTACACAAGGGAGGATCATCCTATCCTTGCGAGCCAGTTATTTGCCTGTTATGCCTATGTGAAAAGGGTAAGGGGGCTTGCAGATGTAATAGGTGAAGAGGAGTTGAGCAGTCTTGATAAGCAATATCTGAAGTTTGGCGAGGCCTTTGAGATGCGTTTTTTAAGACAGGGGGAATACGAGAACAGGTCCATAGAGACCACCCTTGAGCTTGGCTGGGATGTATTATCCACCTTGCCCAGGGACGAGTTGCATCGTGTAAGTGATGCCCTTCTTGACCAGTATTACAGGGAAAATAAGGATACTACTCTTTATGAGGTAGGCACATAGAAGTTTAAAAATTGAAGAGAAAGACGATATGGGAAAATTAAATATTGCCCCTACTAAATCCAACCTTCTTACACTCCAGAGGCAACTTGAGTTTGCCGAGGAGGGCTATGACCTTCTTGAACAGAAAAGGCAGATCCTCATATTTGAACTCATGAGCAGACTGGAGCGTGCCCGTGAGACAGAGCAGCGTGTATTTGAGTTACTCAAAAAGGCATTTATTGCATTGAAGGATGCCTCTATGGATGTTGGGTCTGAGGCATTAGATAGGGCATCTATTGCCGTTAAGATGGACCACAGTATTGAGATAACAGATCAGCATCTTATGGGTATGAAGATCCCACGGATCACAGCAAAGACAGAATTAACTGGGATCCAGTTTGGTATAACAGGCACCTCTGCCAGCACTGATGTGGCTATGGATGGATTTGTTAAGGTTCTCCCAGTTATTGCCGAGCTTGCCGAGTTATCTAATGCAGTAATAAGACTGGCACAGGAATTAAGAAAAACCCAGAGAAGATGTAATGCCCTTTCAAAGATATTTATGCCCAGTTATAGAGAGACAATAAATTATATAATCGGGACCCTGGAAGAGAGGGAGAGAGAGTCTTTTGTTATCATGAAGATGATCAGGGATCGTCTTGAACAGGCACCACCAGATAGTGGTTAATACTGCATTTGCATAGATTAATTAAAATATTATGTTGTTAACTGGCTTAAAGGTAATGACAACAGTTTATTTGTATGCTATATAAAAGGGTAAAATTAATTTCATAATCGTAAGGAGGAATAAATGGAAGCACAAGAGATTACCAATACATACTGTCGCCTCTTTGACGAAGTGGTGCCAATTTTAACAACCATATACAAAGGCTTTGTAAGTCAAAAGATTAATCTCCTCAAAGAGAGCAGGGCAAAGTTGAGAGAGGTTTGGAAGAGCCGCCTGCCTGCTGTAGAGGAGATTATTGGTGATAAAGAGAAAAATGAGGCAGAAAAACGTTTTGTAGTTGCACTGCCACATCTACAGCGTGTTGCCCTTGCCATAGATAATCTTATAGACAAGATGGAGACCAAGATCGAAGCAGACGTCCTCTTTTCACCTAAGGCCATTGAAGAGATAAAACAGCTTATGCTTGCAGTAGGCGCAGAGTTTACAGATGTAAAAAATTACTGTATTACAAGGTCTCAGGAGGACAAGGATAAGATAAAAGCGGATTTTGAAAGGGTATGGAAGCTTATATCCGACTATGAGATAACCCACCAGAACCGTCTGATTATGGGTGTCTGTGTGCCCAAGGCATCGTATCTTTACATTGATATAACAGATTCACTTAAAAGGATAGGAAAAGAGCTTGTTGATTTTGTTGAAGTGGTATAGCAAAGAGGGTTATCCCAGATAACCCTTCCAACATCTTTATAGAAAATTTAAAAGCCCCTGGCATATTTTTGGTGAATTATTTGAAATATGAAAAAAAGCAAGGTTTCAAAGAGTTTTGTCTTGATTGTTTTTTATGACCTTTTGCTTGCATGGCATATTTTTGTGAACAAAGGTTTTCTTTAGGTTGCAGTATATGGCAATAAAGGTCCTGCAACTGCCTGAACCATCTAATCCCTGTTCCTTGGGGATACTGGCGTGTTTGCATAAAAGATCACAGAACTTTAGAATATTATTAGTCATTTGTTAGCCTTTTTGTCGTCTCATAGGCTTTTTCCAATACATCAGGATGCTTTAGTATCTCACCTTTTCTATCTATGCCAGTGAATCCCAGGGTTTCATGATAGGGAATACTTATGGACCTAAAAAATGCCGTGGCCTGTGCCTCTCCACATCTTATACCTGTATCCTTCTTCATACCCCCAACAAGGATTAAAAGCCCCCTCCTTCCATATATGCCCTGGGGGATCTCCTTTTTAAGGAGATATTTTTCACACCAAAAAGCCTGGCATCTGTCTATCATTATTTTTGATTGGGCAGACAGTCCTGAAAAGAATATAGGGGAGGCAAGGATAATCCTGTCTGTCTCCCTTATTGCCTTGTATATGGATTCCATATCATCTTTTATGATACATACCCCTGTGTTGTCGCACCCACCACAATCCTGACATGGTTTTATATCCATTTCATTTAACCTGAAGAGCCTTACAGTGTGTTTTGGCATGTCTATGGCTTTTAACGCCTCTTCAAGGAGTATCTCTGTGTTGCCCTTAATCCTGGGGCTTCCATTAAAGACAGTTATTTTCATTTTATGCCTTTGTATTAAGCTCAATATAAATAGCCATTAATTAATCTATCTTATAAGAGGCAACCTTTTTTGCGCCACTTTATTTTAATTAATTATTCTCTGTATGATATTCTTTTACTTTTTTTGCAAACTCCCTGCCAAAATTATAGCATTTGTCTTTATCTTCCCTCGTGGGCTTATACTGGAGTTGCATCCCTGGCTCAAATATCTCAAGCCCCATCTTTTTAAACATCTCATATGCCTCTTTCACGGCTCCACCACCCCAACCAAAGCTTCCGAAGGCACCGACGACCCTGTTTTTAGGTCTAAGACCACCAAGATGATATAAAAATTCTGCAACTGAGGGAAACATGACATTATTTATTGTTGGTGTTCCTATAAGGCAACCCCTTGCCTTCCAGAAGTCTTTGATAGCAACACTCATGGGTGTTGCTCTAAGCTTTATTACCTTACAGTCAATCCCTCCGTCTTTTATACCCTGCATTATGGGGACTGTCATTTGCTCTGTGCTGTGCCACATGGTATCATATATTACTACAACGCTGAGACCGCATCTGCCACTGGCAAGGTCAAGATAGGTCTGTATAATCCTTCCTGGGTCCTTTCTCCATATAACACCATGGTCAGGGGCTATCATATCTATCTCTATGCCGAGTTTTACAATATCGGCAATCTTGTTTTTTATAAGCTGTCCGAAAGGCATTAGTATATTTGCATAGTAATCTACAACAGCGTCCTCGAGTTCAAACTGGGATGCGCAATTAATAAACTCATCATCAAACCTTGATGCTGTGGCAATATGTTGCCCGAATGCATCCTGTGATATTAAAAGCCTTGCCTCTTTCACATATGTTACCATAGAGTCGGGCCAGTGCAGCATAGGTGTCTCAAGAAAAATAAGGGTGTATCTTCCCGTGCTTAATGCCTCCCCATTTTTTACAATTTTAAATTGCCAGGGCGATGTGTCAAAGTATCTATCAAGCCCCTTTTTCCCCCTCTCTGATATGTATATTGTTGCGTTTGGACAAAGCTCCATTATAGATCCTATGCTGCTTACATGGTCAGGTTCTATGTGATTTATTACAACATTAGTAATCTGTGCAGGGTCAACAATATCTTTTATGTTGTCTATGGTTATATGGCTAAAGTCATGTTTCACGGTGTCGATTAGGGTAATATCCCTATCTTTTATAAGGTAGTTGTTATAGGTTGTCCCGTTTTGTGTTATATAACCGTGAAAATCCCTTATAGCCCAATCAATTGCCCCTACCCAGTATATATCTGGTTTTATCTCCACCGCCTTCATAAAACCTCCTGTTTTTTTATTAATATTTTTTATATATACATCTCATGGTGAAGGGAAATATAAAAAAATATACGTTAAAATTCAAGGAAATATTTGACTAAATAAAATTGGATGTTTAATTTATATCAATTAAAAATGCCGAAGACGGGACTCGAACCCACACAGGCGTATTGCCTACTAGATCCTGAATCTAGCGCGTCTACCAATTCCGCCACTTCGGCATTATATT